>Ga0209666_1000025_pt1 | contig 119649 bp, 108 predicted proteins | sample SaaInlV_125m_DNA_FD_184679 | JGI IMG/M metagenome (GOLD analysis project Ga0209666, IMG submission 184679) | Marine microbial communities from expanding oxygen minimum zones in the Saanich Inlet - Saanich Inlet SI037_S3LV_10m_DNA (SPAdes)... | ecosystem: Environmental > Aquatic > Marine >...
TATGTTACCAATAATTAAAAATAATTATCGAGTAAACGCTGCTTTTTAACTTCAATCTTTCAAAGAACTTTATATAATTTGTCGACAAAAGTCGAACATTATAATCTCGTTTTGTTTTCCTCGTTGTGTAAACGGGAGCGCAAAGATATGTAATAATATTTAAAGAGCAAGAATTAATTTAAAATAATTTTTACTCGCCTTGTACTATTATATATTAGAACTACTCCCACAAAAGAGGAGCACAAAGATACAACTCTTTTTCTTTTAAAAACAAAATTTTTTAATTTAATTCATTGTCCTATAGTAATACATTGAATTAGTGTGCTTTAATATGAAAAAATATTTTAGCTAGGGTGTTGAAACACTAAATGGAATTATCTTTCCATTTAGTACACTATTAAAGTTTATTGAAAAATCAACGATTTTCTCACCCATTAACGTTGAACTTGTTGGAGCTTCATAATTAGGAAATGCGTTTTTAAGCATTTCTGTATTCACAGCTCCCAAAGCTAAACAGTTAGATGTAACGCCAAACTCCTTTAATTCTTCTGCCCAACACTCTGATAAATTTGCTAAAGCAGCTTTAGTTGAACTATATACTGATAATCCTGGAAACTTAGAACTTCCTGAGAAACCACCCATTGAACCAATATTAACAATATGAGCCTTACCTATCTTTAAATTGCTTAAAAATGATTGAACAATTTGAATAGGTGCTAAATAATTTATTTGCACCATATTATTCATCTCTGTTGAAGAAGTGTCTTTTACTGAACCTTGATACAAATAACCCGCATTATTAATTAAAATATTAATTTCTTCATTTCTAACAACTGATTTAATCTTTTCAATCCAATTTTCTTTTAAAAAATCACACCTTATATATACAACCTTTTCATTTTTAAAAGAACACACAGTGCTTGATACTGCATAAACTCTATTAATATGACTTTGACTACAAAAACTCTTCAATACCTCAAGTCCTATTCCTCGGGATACTCCCGTAACTAATACATTCATTATTTCAATTTAAACTCTTCTAATTTATTTCGTGTGAAATCTGACAGAACTAAAGAACCACTTTTTTCTGCACGACGACTCATTACTTCACCTATATCGAAACATTTCTCCCAAAGCATTTTTTTTATTTCCAACATGGCTTCTGGTGAGTATGTCTTATATAAAGTAATCATTTCTTTTAGTCTTATCTCTAACTCTACTGTTGAAGAAACAACTTCAGAATACAAACCTATCTCCTTCCCCCAATTAGCTGTTTTCCATGCAGTAGGGCTTAGCGACATGTTTGTAAAATGAGCTAATCCTATTTTACGCTCTACAGCAGGGCCTACAACAAAAGGTCCAATTCCAATTGACAATTCACTCAGCTTTAAACTTGCCTGGTCGGTAGCCACAACAAAATCACACGCTGCAACAATTCCAACTCCACCACCAACAACTTTACTTTGAATTTGAGCAACGACAAATTTAGGTGCATTTTTTATAGCCAAGATTACTCTAGCAAAACCAGAGAAAAACTCTTTCCCTTCCTCTTCATTTGAAACCTTTAACAATTCGTCAAAAGAAGCTCCAGCACAGAATGCTTTTTCTCCTCGGCTTTTTAAATGAATAACAAGAACTTCATTATTTTCGGACAATTTGTTTAGTCCCTCAGTAATCTCTTGCAATAAAGCAGCAGGGAGTGAATTACTTTTAGGATGGAAAAACTCTATTTCTCCAACCCCATTTTTAACTTCGACTTTAACATAACCTCTATTCATATCCTAAAATTGAAATATTAAGATACATCATATAAATATGTTTGATACTTTAAGGAGTTCTTTATTTGCAAGAGAATAAGAATAATTATCTTAGCATTATAATCGAATTCAGTTATGAAGGAAAAAATCAAAGTACTAGCAGACAAACATTTCAAAGAAGTTGTTTCTCACAGAAAATATCTTCATGCAAACCCTGAGCTTTCTTTTAAAGAATTCAAAACATCAGAATATATTCAAAAATTCCTTTCAAAAAATAACATTGAATTTAAACCGGGATATGTTAAAACAGGAATAGTCGCTCACATTAAGGGTAGAAATCCTGATAAAAAAGTGATTGCTTTAAGAGCTGATATTGACGCTCTTCCTATTATTGAAAAAAGCGATAAAGATTACAAGTCTAAAAACGAAGGTGTAATGCACGCATGTGGCCATGACGTTCACACAAGTTCGATGTTTGGAGTTTGTAAAATCTTAGATTCATTAAAGGATGAATTCGAAGGGACAATTAAAATTATTTTTCAGCCAGGTGAAGAAATTCTTCCTGGTGGAGCCTCATTAATGATTAAAGAAGATGCCTTAAAAAAGCCAGATGCTGAATTAATTATCGGACAACATGTTTACCCGCAACTTGAAATAGGAAATGTTGGTTTTAGAAAAGGAATGTACATGGCTTCGGCGGATGAAATTTACGTCACCGTAAAAGGTAAAGGCGGACATGGTGCATTACCTAACAAATGTGTTGATACAATATTACTTGCTTCTCATATAATCGTGGCACTTCAACAAATTATATCCAGAAATGCAGACCCTACTATTCCTTCTGTTTTAACATTTGGAAACATAGAAGGCTATGGCGCAACTAATATTATACCTGAAGAAGTTAAAATTAAAGGAACGTTTAGAACTTTTGATGAAAAATGGAGAGCAGACGCAAAGAAGAAAATGAAGAAGATGGCTGAAATGCTTGCTGAAGCGATGGGTGGCAGTTGTGATTTTAATATTCATGATGGATATCCATTCTTAACAAATGATGAAACCACAACTCAACTTGCTTGGGATTCAGCAAATGATTTCTTGGGTGAAGATAAAGTTCATCCTTTAGATTTAAGAATGACTTCGGAAGATTTTGCATATTACTCTCATGAAATGCCCTCATGTTTTTACAGGCTAGGAATTGCAAACACTCCAAAAGGAATAAACTCAGGATTACATACAAATAATTTTGATATTGATCATGAAGCTTTACGAACATCAATAGGTCTTATGAGCTACATTGCTTTAAACATGCTGAAGTAAGCTATTTTTACTTTTTAATAAACTTCGTATTATAGATTTCAGATCCGGCCTTTACATTTAAAATGTAGAGGCCTTTTTGTAAATGCTTGACGTTAATTTCAAGATTACGAGTATAATTTTCTTTCAGCACCAAACTTCCTTTAATATCAAAAATCAATATTTCATCAACTTTAAGAGAAGTTGGCAATTTAAAATTCAGTGTATTGATCACTGGGTTAGGGAAAATATTTAAACCCATTGAATCGATTAACACTGGCTCATTAGCTATACTTGTTACATAATTATCAGAAGTGAAAATTCCTCTACCATGAGTAGCTACGTATATTTGCCCGAAGTTTTCTGCCCATTTGAAAACCTGTTGTCTGACCATTAAAGTAGGACAATTTGGAAGTCCGTCAGACTGCTTACTCCAAGTGAGGCCATCATCCTCACTAATAAAAACTCCAAACTCAGTTCCCGCAATAAATGCTCCTGAATAATACTCAATCATGCAGCTATACACTGGGATTTGCGGTAAATTACCGTTCATTGGAGCAAAACTTGATTCATCCATTGTCGAAATCGCTGAATTAGAAAAGTAAATATTTGCAGGCTGGTCGTAAAACCCAACAGTTACTAATACACGTTCAGGGTCATTTGGATCAATCGCGATATCTGTAATTAAATAATCGTCACCACTATTTGTTTCTAAATTAGCAATCTTCAATACTGTTGCATTAGAAACCGTCTCATCACTAACTACCTGAGATACATTTGACACTCTAAAGACCTCACCTTTATTTGTACCATAAAAAATAACATCCCCATCTGCAGATGTTGCAAAAGCAGAAATTCCTTTAGGATTCCATTTATCAATAAGACAACCATCTTTCGATAACTCAATCCATTCAGGAGCTTTCGAGAAATCTAAAACATTTCTACTCATATATAATGCTTGATGTGTTCCGTACAAAAACATACTTTGATATCGATCTTTTACAGTTATAGTATCACCCTGTTCATAATCGTATTTTAACGTATCACTAAACAAAACCTTAGTATTTGTGCTTTTCAGCGATAAAACATCTCCTTGATAATAAGTTTTATCGGCAACGTACTTAATTGAATCCTTGATTAAAATATCGTTACTAGATTCCCACAAATCTAGTGGCGTTACAAACTCACTCCATTCAACTGAATGCTCCACAAAACCTAATGTTAATTTAGCTTTAGCGTGACTAAAAAATTCGTTATACTCCTCGCCTCTTTTATTGCTTCTTTTAATCTTCCCGTACTGACTTTCAACAAAGAATGCCTCAGGATTTAATTGAGATATACAAGCTTGACCACCGTCTCCATTATTCTGAACGTCACCACTTTGTTTCGTATTCCCTTTAAAATCAACATATATATTTGCATTATCTTGAACTCCTCCTAACACAACACCATCTCGCCCAAAACTAAGACCATAATACTGAGTTACATTTAACCCTCTATTTAAGCGTTCGAATATTTTAGCATCATTTTTAGTTCTAAAAACACCACCATCTGTCCCTAAATAAAACATATCAGATTTTTCAGGGTGAAACACAATCGTATGACCATCGGCATGAACATAGTCGTGATCTCCCCAGTCAGCACTCCATCTCGTTATCTTTTCCCAATTTTCACCTTCTTCCCATCTATAAAATTCTATTCCTCCTAAAATAATTCTATTAGGATTATTTGGATAAACGGCTAAGCATTGATTATACTCTCCTTGTGGTCCACCTCCAGTAAAAGGTTTAAAAACATCACTTGGACCCTTAACAACAACACCCCATGTATACCCTCCATCCTTTGTTCGATATAAACCATCAAACTCACCTGTTTTCAAAGCTCTAGAAATATAAATGGTACTACTATCAGAAGGAGCGATTGCAATTACAGATCGACCAAAAGCCTCTGGTATTTCATTAGTAGAGATTCTTAGAAAAGTATTTGGTTCGCCCGTAGGAGACAGGTAATAATATTTACCCATTGCTAGGATTACAGCTCCACTTGGTGTAACAGCTACATCATAGGCGATACCTGAAAATTCAAAGCCATTAGGATAAGCATTAACAGAATACCAGCTCAATCCGTTATCAGTGGACCTATATAATTTATTTTTAGCAGCAGCGTAAACATTACCTAGTGTGTCTGCAGTAAGCGCATTAACAGCAACGGTTCTTTCTTCTTTACCATCCCAAGAATCGTTTAAATGAGTAAATTCGGTTCCAGAAGGGGTTGTTGACCTGAAAATACCCATTCCTCTGAAACCAAAGCCGCCCACTCCCGGAGCTGTTTCATTATATCCATAAAAAACACCTTCTCCAGTGCCATAATATACATAACCATCCTTATCCTGTGTTATACAATTTACGGTTAACACTTCAGCATTATCACCAGGAGTTGTTGCCTCCCAACTTAAACCACCATCATTGCTATACCATAAGCCACCTGAGACACCCCCCGCGTATACACGATTAGGATTTGATTGGTCAATCAAAATAGCTCTAGTTCGACCACCAATATTATCAGGTCCTAACTCCTTCCAATTTAAACCAAGAGATCTTCTTGCAGGAATTTTTGTAATTTGTTTTCTTACCTTTCTTAAAGTTTTACCAAAAACTGAATCAGATGGAAAACGTCCAACTCTATCACCCCAAAATTGAACAGAACCTCTATACTCCTTAAATGTTTTTGTAGCTGGAACATCAGAGTTCGTAAAAAACACCTTAGCTCCAAGCATTAATATTGCAAAACAGATAAGAAGTATTTTTTTCATGAAGTTATCATTAAATGTAAAATATTAAAGTATATGTTTTTCTGCGTGGTAAGACGATCGAACCAATGGCGAACTTTCTACATGTCTGAATCCTTTGTCAACCGCGTATAGCCTATACTCTTCAAATTTCTCAGGAGTAATAAAATGTGCAATTTCTAAATGCTTGGGGGTTGGTTGTAAATACTGTCCCATTGTTATAATATCAACATTAACCGAAGCTAAATCGTCAATTGTCTCATATATCTCTTCCTCTGTTTCTCCTAAACCCAGCATAATACCAGATTTAGTTTTCATCCCGCCCTTTTTTAATCTCATCAACAACTCCAAACTACGATCGTATTTAGCCTGAATGCGAACCTCTTTAGTAAGCCTTCTAACAGTCTCAATATTATGGGAAACAACTTCAGGAGCAACGTTAATAATCTGTTGTAGATCATTCCATTTACCCATAAAATCTCCTACTAACGTTTCCATTGTAGTACCTGGACTAATTCTTCTAATTGCCTTCACTGTTTTTACCCAATGTTCAGCACCTCCATCAGCTAAATCATCTCGATCTACCGAAGTAATAACAGCATGTTTGATTTCCATCGTCTTAATTGACCTTGCAACTTTTGCAGGCTCAAACTCATCAAGATCATCACCCTTACCAGTTGACACGGCACAAAAACCGCAACTTCGAGTACAGGTATTTCCTAAGATCATAAAAGTTGCCGTTCCAGCACCCCAACACTCGCCCATGTTTGGGCAATTCCCACTTTGGCAAATTGTATTAAGGTTGTTATCGTCAACTAATTTCCTGACTTTTTTATACTCAGGTCCAATTGGAAGTTTTACACGTAACCACTTAGGTTTTTTAAAACTCACTTTCTTCTTTTCAATTGACTCACTCATAAGCGTCTAATTATCTGTACCATTTTCCACCATACTGTAAACTCAAATAAAAGCTTACATAAATGGGGTAGTTATCAGCAAAAGCTAATAAATCTACATTTTTATAATATCCATCAATTACTACACCCACCTCAAAACTTCTAATCGAAGCTCTTTCTGCAGCGTATTCAAAATTCAAAGCAAATTTACCGAAAATTCCCGGTTGAATAGACAATTCATTAAACCCTTTAAAATAGGGACCTGATGAAAGTATGTTAAACAGATTATGTTTCTCCTCATCAAAACGTTCAAGTGAACTTTCTGGAGTGTCTCCATAAATCATGTAATAGTAAACAGGCTTCAATAGTAAAGTGGATAAGCCTAGTGTGTAAATCGTTTTTACTTCAACACCTTCACCAAAGGACTTGTATGCTAATATATTATGTTTTCCTAAACCAAAACGTAAATTATAAGCCAAATTTTCTCTCGCAAACACGAAACCATTTGATCCATCTGCAGGAAGTAATTTCACTTCTCTAGCGTGCTTTAAAGTTGTAAACCCAAACTCGTAAAGAAGTTTCCGCTTTACAGTTTGATGATATCCTCGTCTGAACCCAAATCCCCAGCCGTGTGTATTAACTTGGATTCCAGAATAAAAAATATGATGATAACCAACAGTATGATCAATTTTATCCTCATTCTGACCCACTAGTGAAATACTCGCGAGGACAAATAGAAATATAATTAATCGAATTTTCATCAAGACCTTAAAATAAAGGTTTTATTGGCTTATTACAACCTATTTATTTAAAGCTTTATCAAAAGAAACATCTGAATGTGATGCATTATAAGAACAAACTCCATTGTTTATCACCAAAATTTGTGGTGATTCATGCAATACACTATAACGTGAAGCTATTTCTTGACTTATCTCTCTGAAGGCTATCAAATCCAAATAATGAACATCAACCTTGTTTTGAATATCTTCATTGAATTCACTTGTAAGAATTCTTTTAGCAAACGAGCTTACGCTACATCTAGTGCTGTGTTTGAATATTATTTGAGTTTTTGTTTTTGACTTTTCGTCAATTTCGCTCAATTGTTCTACCGAATTTAAATTATTCCAATCCATCTTATTACTTTTAATAAAAATAAAACTCTTTAAAAACTCAATCAATTTCACCATAGTTATTGATTTTGTATTTATGATATAATTGAATTTATTTATGTTGGAAGATAAAGTAAAAATTAATCAATCTTGGTTAGATAAACTACAAAGTGAGTTTAACCAACCATATTTTCAAAAATTATATCAATTTGTGCAGGATCAATACAATAATTCAGTAGTGTATCCGAGTAAAGAACTTATTTACGAAGCATTTAATCAAACCCATTTTAAGGATGTAAAGGTTGTAATTATAGGTCAAGATCCTTACCATGGTAAAAATCAGGCTCATGGATTAAGTTTCTCTGTAAAGAATAGCCAAAAGCTTCCTCCTTCATTAAAAAATATTTACAAAGAACTCTCGTGCGACTTAGAAGTTGCTGTTCCTACTACAGGTAATCTAACTCCATGGACAAAACAAGGCGTTCTTCTACTCAACTCCACTTTAACGGTGTCTGCCAAATCACCAGGTAGTCATCAAAAAAAAGGATGGGAAATATTTACAAATAAGATAATTGAGTTGATTTCCAATGAAAAAGAAAATATAGTTTTTATACTTTGGGGGAAATATGCTCAAAACAAATGCGTTATTATCGATGAACGAAAACATTTAACAATAAAATCTCCTCATCCATCACCGTTTTCAGCCCAGAAAGGTTTTTTTGGTAGTCAACCTTTTTCTAAAACGAACGAATACTTATTGAATAAAAACATTAAACCAATCGATTGGACTCTATAAAAATTAATGAAATTTAAAATTATATATCTCTCACTAATTTTCTTCAATACTGGTTGGAGTCAAATCAATATTTCATGGAAAGGAGATGATCTTTTAAGCTTTGACTACAAACCAGACTCGTTATATTCAGATTGGAAAAAATACAATAGTTCAATTTCTTTATTACAAGCAGAAGCCTTCCGAAATAGTTTTTTGGAGTTTTCTATAGATTCTGTTCAAACAATAGATAGTCTGAATTTTAATGTTTTCGTAACTAAAGGACCAATATACACTTGGGAATCTATTACAATTAACAATAAGGGACCAAAAGCACCCGAATACATAACAGATAAGTGGGACAGCGAACTTGTCTCTGCAAGTGATTTAAGTAATCGATTTGATAAAATAATCACTTACTTTCAAAATAACGGGTATCCATTCACCAAGGTCCAACTCGAAGAAATCACCTCGAATGAAAATAAGATTTCGGCAACATTAAATACAATTACAGGACCCAAAATTGTATGGGACACCCTAGACATAGTTGGAGATTTAAAACTTAAAAAATACTTTTTAAGTAACTATCTTGGTATAAAAAAAGGACAACCATACGATGAAAGGCTACTAAAATCTATCAGTAAAAAACTTAATGAACTACCGTTCGTAACGCTTGAGAATAAGCCCAAGATATTTTTTTATAAAAACAAAGCGTTTATAACACTCAATTTAAAAGATAAGACAGCTAATTTCATCAATGGTATTATTGGAGTTTTACCTAATTCTTCAAGTTCACTAATTACTGGTGATGAGTCACAATTATTAATTACTGGTGATATTAAGCTCAATTTAGGAAATGCTTTAGGATATGGGGAAAAACTAAAATTTAATTGGAAAAGAATTCAACTAGAAACTCAGCAATTAAATACTGAGGAAGACATTCCATATCTTTTAAAATCACCGATTGGAATAACGCATTCGTTGAGCTTACTAAAACAGGACACAAGTTTTATTTCTTACAGTAACAAACTGGGTGTGAAATTTGAAATTTCACCAAAAAGAAACTTAATTGCTTTTTGGGAAAACCAAGGAACAAATACTTTAAATAACAAACCAATTCATTCTAGCAATTTAAGCTCAGCTAATGGTAATAGTAATTCATATGGTTTAATTATTAATTGGGATCAATTAGATTATAGGTTTAACCCACGAAAAGGGGTCCTTTTTAGAATTGAGGCTAAAGCAGGTATTAAAAAAATATTAGGATCTACTGAAAATGGAAAAATACGATTACAACTTAGTGAAAATGAAAGTATAAGCACATTTATTTTCGTTCCGGAATCATCAATGCTTTACCAAGGGAATATAACTCTTCAAGCTTATATTCCATTATGGAAAACCATCTCCATGAAACTTGCGAATAACTCTGGTACAAAACAAAATGATTACTTACTAGATAATGATCTATACAGACTTGGCGGTTTTAAGCTACTTAGAGGTTTTGATCAGCAGTCGATATTTACTACTAACTACTCTGTTTTTACTTTAGAATTTAGGTTGCTCTTCGAAGAAAACTCTCACTTAGCTTTATTTTTAGATCAATCCATAATAGAAAAAAATACAATTACAGATTACACAATAAATTATCCACTAGCATTTGGTGGAGGAATTAACTTCCAAACTAGACCAGGAATATTCTCAGTAAGCTATGCGATAGGGAAATTTGAAGACACTAACTTTGATTTTAGTGCTGCTAAAATTCATTTTGGGTTCGTAAACCTATTTTAACAAAACAAAATCATATGAATTTCAGTAAATTACTGTAGTGAAAAAGAAAATTACAATTGTTCTGCTTCTTTTACTTGCTTTTGGATTGAAGCTAGATGTTCACCCTAACGAAAAAGATGTTCTTTTTTTTCTAGAAGAATACTGCAATGACTTTTATCCTGAACACGATATCAATGAATTAATTTTCATTTCTATTAAACAACAAAGGCTTTACCTAATCCGTCATGGCCACGTTGTTAGTAAGCACACAATAAGTACTAGTAAATATGGAATAGGGAACAAGCAGTTTAGTAGAAAAACGCCAACGGGTCTTCATGTAATCGCACACAAAATAGGCAAAGGAGTTCCCTTAAGAGGAATTATTAAAGGTGGAGTTTACACTGGAAAAGAAGCTGATTTAGAACATTATCCTGTCCATATAGAAGGAGACTTTGTAACCACTCGCCTTTTGTGGCTAAAAGGATTAGAACAAGGAATAAATGCTGGTGAAAAAATTGACACTTACGATAGGAGAATATATATTCATGGCACTCCTGAGGAAGGATTAATTGGAAAACCTTCCTCACATGGATGTATCCGAATGACCAATTATGAAGTCGTTGAGCTTTTTAAATTAGTAGAAAAAGGGTTAAAAGTATTAATTCTTAATGTTTAACTTTTTATTTACTTGTCTTTAATTTTATCTTTAATATATGATAATAATTGGTTTCGCAATAGGTTTAACAGCAGGTTTAGTTATTGGCTTTCTATTCTCAAAATCAAAAAATCAAACCGAAATTCACACAGCATCCAAAGCATTAATTGAAAAGGAATTAATCACCAAGCAACTTTTAGAGAAGCTTGAGGAATTAAAAATATCATTAATACAAAAAGAAGGCTTTGCTCTTCAAAGCAGAGATAAACTAAAAAATGCCGAAATTTTAAACATTCAACAAGCTTCAGAATTAAAAAATGTAAATCAACGTTTTCATGACTTTAAAGCTGAGACTGCAAATTTAAAAACCCAAATAAAAACTGAGTTTAAAAATATCGCTAACGAAATTGTAAAAGAACAATCGAAAGACTTTTCAGAACACAATCAAAACATACTTAAGCCCTTTAAGAATCAATTGGAATCATTTGAAAAAACTATTCAAGACCAAATGAAAGATAGTATATCTAAAGCTGCCGGATTCAAAGAGCAAATTGAACAATTAAAAAATTTAAATCAACAAATTTCTCAAGAGGCTAGTAACCTTACTAATGCATTAAAAGGTGATAATAAATTCCAAGGAAATTGGGGTGAATTAATACTTGAAAAAGTACTTGAAAATTCAGGATTGGAAAAAGGTTTAGAATACAAAATTCAAGTTAGCCTAATTAATTCCGATGACGATAGAATTCAACCTGATGCGATTGTTTACTTACCAGAAGACAAACATATCATTATAGATTCAAAAGTATCATTAGTTGCATATGAAAAATATGTAAACGCGGATAATGATATAGACCGGCAAATAAACATCAAAGCTCATCTTACATCACTCAAAAGTCATATTCGACTTTTGAGTGATAAAAAATATCAGACTGCAGAAGGCATTTCAACTCCCGATTTCATTCTGCTTTTTATTCCTATTGAAGCATCGTTCGGTGTTGCAGTAAAAGAAGACATTGAACTGTTTAATTATGCGTGGAATAAAAATGTAGTTATTGTTAGTCCAAGTACACTACTTGCTACACTAAAAACAGTCGCTTCTTTATGGAAACAAGAAAAGCAAAACAAGAACGTACTAAAGATAGCTGAGGAAAGTGGTAAATTATATGATAAGTTTGTAGGTTTTGTATGCGACTTAGAAAAAATCGAGAGAAGTTTAGATAAAACTGTAAAAGAATTTTCAGATGCACATAAAAAGTTGCATTCTGGTAAAGGGAATATTCTTACACGAATTGAAAAGATAAAAGAATTGGGTGCTAAAACAACAAAACAACTAGATGAGAAATATTTGGAAGATTAATATTTTACCTGTCATTATTTTGTTTAGCTGCGGCTCATCAAATCACCTATCCGAATTTGACTTGTCTGAAACCTATGAATCAGATGCGCACCAATACAAACTGAGCACATCCTTTCATTCTATTAATGATTCAATTTCCGAATTATGGATAAATGTTAATCCAAGCGATTTTCTTTACACCAAAACGGCTTCTAATAAGCACTTAGCTAGATATTCTATTAAGTATAAAGTTTTCACAGGATATGATGAAAAGCTCCCTATTGATTCTGCTTCAATTCACTACTCTTTAAAAGGAGACATAAATAGCAACCAAAAATCACATCGGATAAAAATATATGCACCTTTAGGGAAGGACTACATCGTTAAAATTATTCTTCAAGATGAAAATAGAAAATTTAAAGTGAGTAAAATTAAAACACTGAGAAAAAAATATACATCGTCAAGATCTTATTATAAAATTGAAGGTCTTAACAATAACAACTTCACGCAATATCAAACTACAGATTTTAAAATATCTAAACACTCAAAAGAGCAACAGTATTTGAAAATCATGAGATTTGAATCTAAAATAACATCTGCTCCAAAACCACATGCAGTTAACTACACCTATAAATTATCCAAGTTCCCTGATTCAACTTGGTTTGTCGTTTCAGATTCAAACTTAACTTTACCCAGATTAAAGAATCATTATTATCATTTTGTTACTGACACCAACAATAATGACGGATTTTCTGTTTTTTGCAATCAAAAAGAATTCCCTAAAATAAGCTCTATCGAACATTGCTCAAACGCTCTTGGTTATCTTTTGGAAAAATCCGAATACGCAGAACTATTAAGAACGAAAACACCTCGAAAAGAATTTGAGAAAAAATGGATTACACTGGCAGGAAATAGGGAAAGAGCTAGAAAACTTATAGCAGAATATTACAAAGAAGTTTCAATAGCAAATCAACTATTCACATGTAATCAACCAGGTTGGAGTACTGATAGAGGGATGATTTATATTGTTTTTGGACCTCCCAGAATTGTCTACCGATATGATAATTCAGAAACATGGATTTATGGAGAAGAAAATAACTTATTAAGCGAACAATTTCAATTTAATAAGATTAATACCGATATTGCTGATAATATCTTCGAACTCGATAGAAACATTAATTACAAGGTGAGTTATAATCGAATGGTAAATACTTGGATAGATGACAAAGGACATTAAAAATAACCTTTATCGTTCATGTATCTTTTAATGTGACCAATCAAAATCACCAACTTTCTCTACACACTTTATCAGAAGATTTATTGAATGCTCAATATCATCTTTATTACACATTTCGATTACCTGATGAATATGCCGAGTAGGAATTGAAATTGCTCCTGCAATACTACCACCTGCAGTAAACTGTTGAAGTCCCATAGTATCTGTTCCTCCTCCTGTTAATATCTCAGGTTGCCATTTAATTCCATTTTGATCAGCTACTTCCTTCATAAAACGAACCATTCTCGAATCGCAAATCGTTCGAGAATCCATAATTTTAATAGCAGTTCCTTTACCTAATGATGTGATTTTTTCATGAGAAGAAGAGCCAGGTGTATCAAAAGCAATAGTTGTATCGATACAAATACCAAAATCAGGATTAATCGCTAAAGTAGCAACTTGAGCTCCTCTTATTCCAACCTCTTCTTGCACCGTAAAAACAGCATAAAAATCATATGGTATATTTTTTCCTTTTAATCGCTTTAAAGCTTCTATCAATATGAATACCGCAACCCTATTATCCAACGATTTAGAATTAACACAGTCTCCCATCTCAACTAAACTACGCTCTCTTGTGATAGGATCTCCCACAGAAATAAGTTTTTCAACTTCTTCCTTCTTCATACCTAAATCAATAAAATAATCACCTATTTTAGGCACTTTATTGCGCTCTTCAGTTGTCATTACATGAATAGGTTTTGCTCCCATCACGCCAATAACATCCTTTTTCCCATGAATAATAACTCTTTGCGCAGTTAATGTTTTAGGATCAAAACCTCCTAAAGTATGAAACTTTAAAAACCCTTCATTTGTTATATGGGTTACCATGAAACCAATTTCGTCCATATGAGCTGCAGACATCAATTTCTTTGATGACTTTCCTCTCTTTATAGCAACCACATTCCCCATATTGTCAACAGAAACTTCATCTACTAATCCTTCAATTTCATTCAGGACTAGATCTCTGACTCTATGTTCAAAGCCAGGTGCTCCAGCCACTTCACAAGCTCTCTTTAATAAATCGACATTAATACCCATATGAACTAATTATCAAACTATGTATTAAAAAAATTGGGAACCAACTTTCGCTAATTCCCAATTAATAAAAAATATTATTTAATTAAGCTAAACTTAATTTTAAGGTATTTGTTTTACCTCTTTTTTTAACTGGCATAGAAGATATATTAATAAAATAATCACCTTCTTTAATAAAGCCTTTTTCTTTTAAACTATTCTCTATGTCATCGATATTCTCATCAACTAAATGAGAGTTGTCATAATAATAAGCTTGAACACCCCAAACTAAGTTCAACATATTTAAGATCTTCTTATTACTTGTATAAACAAATGTAATTGCTCTTGGACGTTGCGATGAAATTTTACAAGCTGTATAACCAGAGACAGTCATTGTTACAATAGCTTTAGCATTTACACTTTCCGCTAAGTTTACAGCACTTGTACAAATATTATCAGAAACAAAACGTTCTTCTCTAAAAGCTGGTAGATAATTATGGTTGTAAATATCATCATACTCCTCAACTTTCTTGATAATATTAGACATCGTTTCGATAACTAAACCAGGATGAACACCTACAGAAGTTTCTCCAGATAACATTACAGCATCAGCTCCGTCCATTACGGCGTTTGCAACATCATTAACTTCAGCACGAGATGGGGTTATTCCATCAATCATACTTTCCATCATTTGAGTAGCAACAATAATGGGTTTGGAAGCTTTTAAACACTTTTTAACCATCATTTTTTGTAATAGTGGTACATCTTGGTAAGGAACTTCAATTCCTAAATCTCCACGAGCAACCATAATAGCATCGGTTTCCTTAACGATTGCATCAATATCATCGATAGCCTCAGGTTTCTCTATTTTTGCAATAATTTTAATGTCTTTCCCTGCAGCTTTGATTAATTTTCTCAATTCAGTAATATCGTCAGCACATCTAACAAAAGATAATGCAATCCATTCCACGTCTTGTGTTAAAATGTAATCTAAATCTGCTCTATCTTTGTCAGTTAGAGATGGTAATGAAATTTGAGTATTGGGTAGGTTAACTCCTTTTTTACTTTTTAATATCCCACCGTGCTCTACTACAGCATAAACTTCATCTATGCCATTAGTACTTTCAACTTTAACAGCTAATTTACCATCATCAATTAAAATCAATTCACCAGGCTTAACGTCCTGAGCAAAATTTTGATAAGTCATGTATACTTTCTCAGAGGTACCAATACATTCCTCATTAGTAAAAGTAATTTTGTCTCCAGTTTTTATTTCACAACCTTCGTTTTCCATCACCCCTACACGTAATTTCGGACCTTGTAAATCGGCTAAAACTGCTATGTTTGCATTGAGCTCTTGATTAACAGCTTTAATTCTTTTAATGTTTTCTTCGTGAATACTATGATCACCATGCGAAAAATTCAAACGACAAACGTTTAATCCTTTATCGTACATTTCCTTTATTACTTCCTCTGTAGAAGACGCAGGTCCTAGAGTGGCAACAATTTTGGTTCTCTTTAAGTCCATATATATCTATGATTTCGTTAAATCTAGTTTTAAAACAAGCGGTAAAGATATGCAATTCGTTTCATTAAAAGCCTTAATAATCAAAAGGGTTTTCAACCATATAAACATGAAAACTTAAGTGTAATCTAAATTATAAGTTGATTCTACTAAAACAAGAGATTGTTACGACTTTTTAAGTCCATTGGATCAACTTTTATTGCTGTTAAAACAGATGATATTTTTCGAATATTATCATTCATTGTAAAAAGTTCCTCTACTGACATAGGTCCCCAATATTGAAGAAAATAATCCATTTGTTTAAGTTCTGGAATTAGATATCCATTAGTTGACCTGTTCGATACTAAATGTATTGTAGTATAACTTTCTTCATTATCAAAACGGTAAAAACTAAAACTCCTTTTTTTTTCTTCACCGAAGGATAAATCTACATCATCCATTCGTTCTAAATCTATATCAAGAAGTTTATTAATTCCCCATGCTAGTCTATAATTCGCGACATGACTTGAAACACCAAATAAAGTAAAGTCAAAATCATACTCAAAATCTAGAACTAACTTATTCATTTAATACTTGGAATTTAATACAGAATTCTTTGGCAGCTTTTTGCTCCGCCTTTTTCTTAGACTTTTCTCTTCCTTTTGCCACTTCAACCCCATCTAATAAAACACAGGCTTCAAAGTTTTTACTCCGACCCTCTCCTGTTTCACTAATGATTTCAAAAGACAATTCGCGCTTTCCTTTTTGAGCCCATTCGATGACTCTAGATTTAAAATTAGTTTCTTCGTTTTCTAATTTTTCAAAAGAGATATAAGGTTTTATAATTTTATTATCAATAAAATTTTCACAAGCCGAAGTGCCTTTATCTAGATAAATAGCACCTATTAATGCCTCAAAAGCATTACCATAAATACTATCTGTTTTACTTTTTTTATCAAGTTTTGCAATCACTAATGCATCCAAACCTATCTTTTTTGCCAATTGATTTAAAGATGTTCGACTGACAATTTTAGACCTCATTTTTGTTAAAAATCCTTCGTCACCCTTAGGATATTCTTGAAATAAACGGTCTGCGATGATTGCTCCAAGAATAGCATCACCAAGAAATTCTAAACGTTCGTTACTTACAATATAATCGTTACTATTATCGTAAACAGCCGATTTATGAACTAATGCTGTTTCAAACAAAAAAACATTGTTGGGGTAGAATCCAACAATGTTTTTAATTTTTTGTGATAAATCATTTCCCGAAGAAAAGACTAATTTAAAAAGTGTTTTTATGTTCAAAACTACCCTTGATATTTTTTAAGAATAACAGAAGCGTTATGCCCGCCAAATCCAAATGTATTAGTCATAGCAACATTCACTTTTCTTTTTTGTCCTTTATTCAAGGTTAGATTAAGTTTACTATCAATATTTTCATCAGAATTTCTATGATTAATTGTTGGAGGAACAAAATCTTCTTGAATTGCTTTAATTGTAGCAATTGCTTCAATAGCTCCAGCTGCTCCTAATAAATGACCAGTCATAGATTTCGTAGAGCTAATGTTTAAATCATAGGCTTTCTCACCGAATACTTTTTGGATGGCTGTTAATTCTGCAACATCACCTAAGGGTGTTGACGTACCATGCACGTTTATATAATCAATGTCGTCAATAGTTAATTCAGCATCCTCTAAAGCATATTTCATAACATTTGTAGCTCCTAATCCTTGAGGGTGCGGTGCTGTCATGTGATATGCATCAGCAGACATTCCACCACCAACAATTTCCGCATATATTTTTGCTCCTCTAGCTTTTGCATGCTCATACTCTTCAAGAATAATTGAACCTGCACCTTCTCCCAAGACGAAACCATCTCGAGCTGCATCAAAAGGCCGAGAAGCACTTTCTGCGCCTTCGTTATTAGTTGATAAAGCTTGACATGCATTAAATCCACCAATACCGGTTTCATTAACAGCAGCTTCAGAACCACCAGTAACAATAATATCTGCTTTTCCCATTCGAATGTAGGTGAAAGAATCTATCATTGCGTGACTGGAGGAGGCACAAGCAGAAACAGTAGTGTAATTAGGGCCTCTAAATCCATGTTTAATTGAAATATTACCTGGAGCAATATCTGCAATCATTTTTGGGATAAAAAAAGGATTAAATCTTGGTGGCTGATTATTTTCACGAGCTCTCAATAAATTTTGAGCTTCGTCTTGAAAAGTTTCCAAGCCTCCAATTCCCGATCCCCAAATAACCCCAACCCTATCAGGATGGAAGTTACCTTCTACTAAACCGGCATCAGCAATAGCTTCGTCAGTGACTACCATAGCGTACTGACTATATTTATCCATTCTCCTTGCTTCCTTACGATTCATAAACTCTGTAACGTCAAAGTTTTTTAACTCGCAAGCAAATTGGGTTTTATGTAATTCCGGATTAAAATAAGTAATCCTTGCAGCACCACTAACACCGTTTTTTAGAGCCTCCCAGTATTCCGGAAGTGTGTTCCCTATAGGAGTCAGGGCTCCTATACCCGTGACTACAACTCTCTTTAACTCCATAAGAAGGTTAAAAAATGATTACTTACTTTGCGTTTTCTTCAATATAGCTAATCGCTTCTTGTACAGTACCGATTTTTTCAGCTTGATCATCTGGAATAGCAATGTTAAATTCCTTTTCGAATTCCATTATCAATTCAACAGTATCTAAAGAGTCAGCACCTAAGTCGTTTGTGAAACTTGCTTCTGCAGCAACTTCACTTTCATCAACTCCTAATTTATCAACGATAATTGCTTTTACTCTTGATTGGATATCAGACATTTTTCTAAAATTTTAATGGTTATAGCTTACAAAGAAAAACATTTATTGATAATAATTCAAATAATATCATCCTTAGGTTTTCAACAATTGAATAATTATTAATTTTCCACATGCCTGAAATCACATTTATAAATTAACTTTGAAGCAAGATTAAAACCTTAAAAACAATGTTAAAAAAGCTTGCAATATTCGCATCTGGCGGCGGATCAAACGCCCAAAAAATACATCAGCACTTCAGTGACAGCTTAGATGTAACGATTTCACATGTTATTGTTAACAATCCGAATGCGGAGATTATAAAGAAAGCAAAAAATTGGAACTGTAAAATCATTTTAATAAGTCGAAAAGATTTCTACAATGAAGAAAATCTTTCTGCAGATTTAAAATCTGAAGGAGTTGATTTTATTGTTTTAGCAGGTTTTTTGTGGTTAATACCGCATCATCTACTAAAAGCTTTCCCTGAAAAAATCGTAAATATACATCCCGCACTACTTCCAAAATACGGAGGAAAAGGAATGCATGGTATGAATGTTCATAGAGCAGTTTTCGAAGCTAAAGAAAAAGAATCGGGAATAACAATTCATACAATCGATGAAGAATATGATAAGGGAGAAATTCTTTTCCAAAAAGCTATAAATATTGAAGATTGTGCGTCTGCAGAAGAAATAGCTTCAGCTGTTTTAAGTCTAGAGCATCAAAATTTCGCTTCAGTCTTGGCGAAACATTTAAAAAAATGAACGAAGTAATTATATATACAGATGGCTCTGCTAAAGGAAATCCTGGACCAGGTGGTTACGCAACTCTTTTAATAGCAGGCGGTCATCAAAAAGAAATTTCTCAAGGTTTTATACAAACAACTAATAATAGAATGGAGTTAATGGCTGTTATATGCGGACTTGAGGCACTAAAAAGAGAATGTAATGTTAGAGTGTTTTCAGATTCAAAATATGTGGTTGACTCTGTTGAGAAAGGATGGGTTTTCGGTTGGCAAAAGAAAGGATTTAAAGGAAAAAAGAATATTGACCTTTGGAAAAGGTATCTTTTAGTCCATCAAAAACACAATGTGAAATTCAAGTGGGTAAAAGGTCATGCTGGAAACAAATACAATGAAAGGTGCGATGAATTAGCAGTAAGAGCTGCAGAATCTAAAAACAAAATTAAAGACGTTGGCTATCAAGATTAATTAAATTTTACATTATCTATTAACCGAACACCATCTAATAGGCCTGCAACAAATAGGCGTTCATCATCTCCAAAAGAATGGATTTCAAGGTACTCTAATTCAAACTCATTATCCCTTAAAAATGCCCTAGACTCTTTTATATTGAGAAGATTAGTTCTAGACAGCGTTTCATAGATAAAGCCTGCTTTATTTCTAATATCCTTGGATAATCTAACATTCCTACTACTCATAGCTAATCCATTAGGCTCCCTAACGATTGAAGCTCCAATTATGTCGATAGATAGACCACAAGAATCAGCCATCTTTTTCACTACCAAAAGTTGCTGATAATCCTTATTCCCAAAAAATGCCTTGTGAGGTGAAACTGCTTTAAATAAACGATGAACAATCTCTACAACTCCTTCAAAATGTCCAGGACGAGATTTCCCTTCCATCACATCACCTAACATTCCTAAATCTACTCTTACATTTGGTATAGTTTCAATTTCTGATTGAGTTGGGATAAAAACAGCATCACAAAAATTATTAGATAAAAGTTCTAAATCTTTTTGTTCGTCTTTCGGGTAATTATCAAAATCACATAAATCATTAAACTGACTCGGATTAACGTAAATACTAGCGATTACAACATCACAACTTTCTTTTGCTAAATTAATCAACGACATATGACCTTTGTGCAAGAAACCCATCGTTGGAACAAATCCAATAGTTTGTTTTTTTTGTTTCTGGGAAGTAACAAATTTACTTAATTCAGCAAGTGTCCGAAGCTGTAAAATCATAGCGTTACAAACTTAAAACAAATAATGAATTTAACTTCCATTAAATCACATATTATTAAAGCTAATTATTGAAAATGTCATATATATTTAGTACTTTTGCGTCTTGTTTTTTTTGAACACATCTATCCAAATTGGAGAGGGAGTAAATAACTTAGTCGAATGAAGAAAAGAGTATTGTTTATTAATCAAGAGATGCTACCATACATCGAAGAATCTGAAATCGCAAAAGTCGGTAGAAACCTTCCACAAGGAATACAACAAAAAGGAAAAGAAATTAGAACTTTCATGCCTCGATTTGGGTGTATTAACGAAAGAAGAAATCAACTTCACGAAGTTATTCGTTTGTCTGGAATGAACTTAATCATAGATGACAACGATCACCCATTAATTATAAAAGTTGCTTCTATTCAAGCTGCTAGAATGCAGGTTTATTTTATTGATAACGAAGAATTTTTTCAAAGAAAATTTGGATTACGTGATAAAGCAGGAAAGTTTTTTGATGACAATGATGAAAGAGCTATATTTTACTGTAGAGGTGTTCTTGAAACTGTGAAAAAATTAGGATGGGCTCCGGATATTATTCACTGTCATGGCTGGATGAATGCTTTTGTTCCTTTGTACATTAAAAAAGTATTTAGTGAAGATCCGATTTTCGCTAATTCAAAAGTTATCTTCTCGGTTTACAACACTGGTTTCGAAGGAGAGCTTAACAAAAACTTTGGAAACAAAGCAATACTTGATGGTATTGACGTTGAGGACATAGCGAATCTAAATGGACCTACAGCTCTAGAAGTATACAAATATGCAGCAAAATGGTCTGACGGTATAATTAAAGGAAGTGAAAAACTTAGTCCTGAATTAGACGAATATATCAGCAGCTTAGAGAAGCCCATCTTAGAATACCAAAATGAAGATTCTTATATTGAAGAATACAATAATTTTTACGATTCTGTGTTATCAGACGGAGAAGATGAAATTGAAGACTAATATGAATAAAGGTAAATATTTTATATCTGGGCTATGTTTAATCATAGCCCTTTTTTCTTGTAAGAAAGACGACGCTAATATCGGTGGAGAAATAAGTGAGAATCCTGGATCATTGAGTACATCATTAACAGATACTTTTAAGGTCGTAACTTACTCTGGAATAGGAGATAGTGTTATTACGTCAGAAAGAAGTAACCCAATGTTAGGAGCCTATAAATCTGAAGAATTAGGGTTAGTTGTAAGTGGGATTTTCGCCTCATTAACTCCCGATTCGTTAGATAGGACCTTTCCAATTGCAGACTTTCAAATCGATTCTTTTTATTTAAAATTAGACATCGTTGATGTATATGGACTTCCTACTAACCAAACCTTTGAAGTTTACAGAGCAACAGAATTCGTGAACGAAGACTCATTATATTACAGTGTTGATTCTTTGGTTACTTCAGACTTGATAGGAACCATTACAATAAACGAAACTGATTCAAATTCCTATATTTTTAGTCTTGACAGCACATACGGAAGCGCCTTGTTATCTGCAAATATTACAGATATGGGATCAAAAGAAAGCTTTCAAAGTTTTTTTGGAGGAATATATATTAAACCAATTACATCTTCATTAAATGAGAATGAAGGTGCTATTTACCTACTAAACAGAACAGGCGTTTCTTTACATTTAAAATACTCTACAACTAATGGCAACAATGACCTATATGACTTAGAGATGGATTACAAGCTTTCTACAGACAATCAAATATTTGCTAAATACGATCATAACTTTGATAATTCAGAAGTAAATGATGTTTTGTTAGACACAATTTTAGGACAAGACTTCTTCTACTCACAAGGTCTACATGGAGCAATTGCAAAAATAAATTTCCCAACCGTACAAAATTGGTATTCAGCATCAGGTGCTAAAAAATATCTAATCAATAAATTTGAACTCTCTATATCTACCGAAAAAAACAATATATTTGAATTACCGCAAACTTTAATGCTTACTTACCTTAGTACTGAGGGAATTAGAACATTTACTACAACAGCGTTAAACGAACAATCAAACACATATGAATTCACTATTTCACCCTCGGAAGTAAGTGAGCAATTAAAATTAAATATGTTCAACAATATGGACTTTAATATTTCTCATCCTTTCCCGGGAAGCAATCCAAATCAAGTTAAGTTTCTGGGTAGTAACTCAAATAATGCACCAACTGTAAAGATTTCATACACTAGGTATTAAACTAATGAAAAGTCATTCTGGTGGTTAATTAGATTATAACACGAATAATCTATATTTCAGGTCAATAGTATAAATATATCCTTAGGAAATAAATCACTGAAATAATCATTGAGAAAAAAAGTAAGTTCTTATTTATTGACTAAGATAAAATGTATTATCTATCGATTTAAAAAATCATGATAAAGAGTTGCCAATAAGTAAATGAAATTCTCATTTTAAGAATATTGAAACAATAAGATAACGAACAAAAAACAACTAAAAAAACTGATTCAAACCGCTTATTTCGCTAACAAACGAATTTACATCACACAGTAAAATGAATTCAAAAGCAGTGTTTATTTGCTACAAAATAACTTTTGCAGAGTATCAAGAAAAATTTTACTGTTTCCCACTTGTAAAAGATACTTAAAGCCTAAAAGTAATAAAATCAGTTAATAATCTGAATATAGAAAGAAAAGTCAAAGAGCTGAAACCACGTGCAAAGAATGAAATAACAAATCATTTAACAATTTACTGCTCTAATCGAGTACTCAAGTCTTTTTTTACTTTGCTAAAAAAGTTAACCACTAGTGGTTATTGTTGCTATTAAAATGTGGTAAGAATAGAAAAGAGCTAAACCGAGAAACACACTGTCAATTCATTTTCACAATAACCAAATACCAGGTCGAAGTTTATACTATATAAACCAAATTTTATTTACAAAAAAACCGAAGTAGATTCTCTACCTCGGTTTAATTAACTGTCTTTAAACTTGTCAAACTATTTTAGGACGAATAAAATAGCAATTCATTATTATTTAGCTTGAGCAAATAATTCAGCTACTTTCCCCCAGTTTACAACATTAAAAAATGCGTTAATATAATCAGGTCTTCTATTTTGGTAATTTAAGTAGTAAGCATGTTCCCAAACATCTAAAGCTAAAATTGGAGATCCTTTTACTTCAGCAATATCCATTAATGGATTATCTTGATTAGGAGTTGAAGTAACCTGAAGTTTACCATCAACAACAATTAACCAAGCCCATCCTGAACCGAATCTAGTTGCTGCAGATTTTGCAAACGCATCTTTAAAAGCATCAAAAGACCCAAAAGACGCATCAATAGCAGAAGCTAATTCTCCTGTTGGGTTTCCACCTGCATTAGGAGCCATTACAGTCCAAAATAAACTGTGATTGAAAAAGCCACCACCATTGTTACGAACTGCTCCTGAAGCTGATCCTACTGAAGCTAAAATAGTCTCAATACTCTTTCCTTCTAAAGCTGTTCCCGCAATTGCATTATTTAAGTTTGAAGTATATCCAGCATGGTGCTTACCATGGTGAATCTCCATTGTTTTATTGTCAATATTTGGTTCCAACGCATCAGTTGCGTAAGGTAGTTTTGGTAATTCGAATGCCATCTTTTTGGGATTTATTGGTTTAGTAAAAAAAATCAAATATAATCATAGATTAGCTTAACGAAAAATTTTGAAAGATTATTATTTATTTCAATTTTATTGATACGAATCACCAAGAAACTAAATAAAGCTGTTAGTTAAATTTATCAAGTAAGAATTCAACTATAATATTACTTAGCCCTCCTTTACCCTGAAAGTTTTTAGATTTAAGCCTTCTTCTTGTTACAAATTCGTTTCTTTTACCTAACTCTAGCCGAATTTTCTCAACAATTACAACTCGTTCACCTCGTTTGATTAAAAGGTATTTATTTAATTCTTCACTGGAGAAACTATTTAAGAAAAGAGGAATCTCTTTCCTGTTCAAATTCGCAATGTCATTGGTTTTAGAAAAATCTACTAAATCCCAACTTCCGTAGACTCCTTGCATATTTTTTGAACTTTGAAAAACCAACATTTCTTCAAAATTCTCAACTGCTGTCTCTTTTAAATTTGAAAACATTTTTTTCATTTTACTAAACTCCCGATTTCCTTTTAAACCAAATGGAACAAGAGTTGCCAGGTATTTTTCACCTGCACACTTAATAAAATTAGAATCATAAAATTTTTTAAATTCTATTTTTAGATTAAAAGCTTCAGAAACAATTAACGTAGTTCCTGCCTCTTTTGCAAAAAACTTCCAATCTTCGATACCGCCTCCTGACCTATTCGCTTTATAAAATATAGGCTGAACAGATATGTTTAATTTTTTAGCGCGTTTTAACTCTTTCTTGAGATCCTCTCTTTGCACACCTCCGTTACCTATTAAAACAACCATTCTATTTACACCCTCCGCCTCGCTCCATTTTATGGAGCTTAAGCAATCATTTAAAGCCTTTTGAGGATATGCGTCACATCCATTAACCACGACTTGGAGTTTTACCAAGGCGTAGCCTATATCATTAACAGGTGTACCTAATGGATTAATTACTTTAGAATAGTATTTCTCTTTTTCAAAAGACTTACGACCATACCCTACCAATCCAAAACTTAGTTCTATGCTTGACTTAACTGCTTGAAATTGGTTTACTGTAGCCCAGATCGTCTTTTGTAACTCTTTTACCATTCCATTTGTACTTCCACTAAAATCTGCACAAAAGACTATTTCTGTCTTCTGTGAAAAAGAAGTCAAAGATTCCAGTATAAAAAACAAAAGAGAAACAGCTTTAAACATTGCTTGGTTTATACGAATTATAAATCGTTAAGTTCCCAAAAGTTTAGCGCAAAAAAAATAGCCTGTTAGTAGAAACTAACAGGCTATTTAATAAAGTTATAATTTAATATATCTCGTCCCAGATTGCAGTTCTATACCACATAATTTCATCTCTATTGTACTTATTATCTGAATCTGATATTAAGTTCAACAAATGAGTCAAATGATTATCTGGCTCTTCGTATTCTTCCAAGTCATCCTCAGGTACTTCGATTTCAATATCGAATTCTAAAGATTCATCTTCTTCTATTTTTTCTTTTATGATTCTTAAAGTCTTAACAACTAAAGGATCTTCTATCTCTAATGCAATTGCTCTAATCGCTGTTAATTTTTCTGCAATTACCTCAATATCAGCATTAGCTTTGACATCGTTAACTACCTTTTGAATTAATTCTTTAGCCTTTGGATTATTCATAACAAATAAATTGGATTACAAATTTACTACTTATAATTAGTAAATCTACCTAATAAGCGTGTTTTTTTAGGTCTCTATTAATAAGATCCTATTTGTAATACAAAATGTTATTCTTGTTAACTGCAAAATACCTTTTCATACAGATATGGTTATATTTTCTAATATTGTCATTAATGTATTAATTATCGGCAATAATTCGTAATGATAAATAGTGACTTTATTCTTCATTTGACATTAAATCTAATTTTCTTGTCCGCACATTTAACAAATCTTTAAGGCTTAATTAATGCCTTAGAAACAACACCCAATTAAAGTCGGCTACAATTTAATTACGCTTTTACCTTCCTAAGTTTTGTATTTCCGATTATTAAGTTGCGAAATTATGAAATACCATAAACCAAAGCGTTTGTTATAAAACACTGATATAGTTCTACATAACCCATAACTAAAAACATTTTTTTCAATAGATTTAGATAATTCGTTGTTTCGTAAAAGTGAAAATCTTAAATCCTACAATGCTTTACAGCAAACTTTACTGATCGAGCACCTGAGTCAATACGGAGTTATAACAGAAGGCTTTCGATGTTTTAACAAGCAGCTTTCCCTAATTTAAAAAATCGTGTTGGAATTATGAATTAAGAGGAACAATTCGTAGATCTTTTAAAGCCTTTGATATTTTAAAGGAACCAAAAAGAATAACATCATAATTTTAAGCATGAGCATCTAATAAACTGGTGAAATCTTCTAAATTCGATTTATCATAATTATAAACACGCTAGTATATAAACACACCTGACAAAAACTAACTAATTTACAGCAGGTTAATAATTATTTTTTTCTTGAGAAGAGCTTATCCCCTAATGCGTCAGGAGAGAATTGCACGAAGATATTTTACCGATAACACTATCATTATTTACTATTGTAAAACAGTTTTTATACGTAGTAGAAAAAAACTATGTCTTCAAAAAAGAACAATAAATAGTTTTTCTTTCTGAAAGTTTTCTTTCGACTAATTGCTCTTTAAATTTCAGCTAATGCATACTATGTAATTTAGTCAAGTACTTTCCTACGATATCAAACTCTAAATTAACCTTGGTCCCAATCTCAAAGTCATTAAAATTAGTATGCTCAAATGTATAAGGAATAATATGCACGGTAAAACTATTTTCGAATGAATCAACAACGGTTAAACTGACGCCATTAATTGTAATACTACCTTTAGATACTGTAATATTACTTAAACTTCTATCATACTCAATAGAATATTTCCAACTCCCTTCTAATTTATCAATTTTAGTCACAATGCCAATTTGGTCAACATGCCCCTGAACAATATGACCATCTAATCGATCGCCTAATTTCATACATCTTTCGAGATTAACATGCTGACCAAACTTTAATTCATTGAGGTTTGTCTTTTGAAGTGTCTCCTCAATAGCAGTAACAGTATACTTTTCGCCATCAAGTTTAACAACAGTTAAACATACTCCGTTATGTGCCAAACTTTGGTCTATTTTTAACTCATCAGTAAACTGACTCGTTAGTGTAAAATCAATATTTTCGCCATCCTTCTCTATTAAGTCAACAACACCAAAACCTTCTATTATACCTGTAAACATTTTTAAAAATTTGTATGCCTAAGTTAACACTCTTTTCTTATTTTAACTTGATGTTAATAATTAGAATCACAAAAAAACACTCTTTATTTTTTATAGAATCCTAGAATTAGGACTAATTAATTATTTTACACACATAGATCGGCTAATTTTAAACAATGTCTATTTTTGACCTAAAATAATACGCTCTATGAAATAGAGGGTTGTTATTTAGTATTTCAACAGAATAAAAGTCCAAATAAATTGAATTCTTTAAAAATCTCTTCCTATTTTAAAAGGATAAATCTAAATTGATTTAAATCATTCTTAATTATTTAAATAGTTAATTTTAAAAGACTAAACGTTTTAATTTTTTTTGATTCCCCTCTATTTCTTTCACCCAAACCGTAAAATGCCTACTTAGTGTAATCGTTTCTTTGTATTTCACAATAATACAAATGATCTTTAACAATTTTAGAATTTCCGAACAATTCCTAACAAAATATAGCTGCCGAGATGATTTCAAATTAAAACGGAAAAAAGAAGGTGTATTTTGTAAAAAATGTAAACATAAAGATCTCTCTTGGCTTAACGGTAAATCACAATGGGAATGTAAATCTTGTAAATTTCGCACAGGTTTGAAAAGTGGATCGATGATGGAAAATTCGAACTTACCAATTCGTATATGTTACCTAGCTATATTTTTCATGACTTTCACAAAAAAAATGCATTTGAGCAAAGGAGTTACAACAGATACTAAAGTATATAGTCTTTATTGCACAGGATTTGTAATGCTATGAGGAATCGAGATAATTTATACACGTTAAGCGAAATAGTTGAGTTTGATGAGGAATATTACGAAATTGCTACTGCTGAGCACATCAAACTAAAACGAAGTAAGAGAGTTCAAAAACAGAAAAATATGGCTGTTATGGAAGAGTCAGTAACCTTGGAAGATATTGAAAAAGAAAAGTAAGAAGCCTAAGTACTTTAAAATGATAGTTGTGGACACTCATAAAATGGATTCGATTGACCAAGTAATCCAAGAAAATGTAGACCAAAAATGCGTTGTGTTTTCAGATAGAGCCAACATTTAGTTGAATATTTCAGACTACATAGAAACACACATGAATGAAAAACCAACCAAAGAAACGACCGCTAACACTTTGAAATGAATACACATCGCTATCAGTAGTGCAAAACGGGATTTACTGGGAGTGTATCATTAAATCAAAGGGAAATATTTACAGCTCTATCTGGATGAGTTTTGCTACAAACTTAACAGTAGGTACTTTAGTGATGGACTTTTCAATAAACTAGTACTTGCTGTTGCCAAATCTTACTGGTAGAATAGCGTGGAGTCAATAATTTTCACAAATAGATTTTTTTTGTCTAAAAATAAAAAAGGGTTTACATATTGTAAACCCTTTTGAAATTTTATTACGTAGCATTTTAAATCTTTCTAATTTTTCCTTGTTTAGCGTCGTAATTCACAAAATAGACACCTCTGTCTAAACTTGTTAAATCCACTACTTTACCATAGCCTTTTTTTACAATCATACCGTGCTCACTCCATACTTCGTACATTGTTTCTGATTGAACACCGCCTTCGTCTGCAAAAATTAACTGGCTATTTATTTTTTGTGTGTTTTCGTTTGCAATGAATATTTCTTTAGTTGAAGACCTAATCAATCTTTTCTCCTGAGAATACCTTGGTTTTTTTGAAAAATCAACTTGTTTTATTCTAAAAGTATTTTTTCCTGAGTGAGGTTGAAGCTTAAGTGAATATTGGTTTAAACTAGACAAGCCTTTACCATTTACTTGACCAACTTTAACCCATTTATTCCACCTTTTTTGTTCGATAACGAATGGCAATTCTCCAGATTCGTTTTTTGTAGAAAAAGAAAACAACCCGTCAGGCGTAACTTCCATACTAGCTATAATGAAAGTACTAGCAGCAATTAAAACGTCAGGATTTAAAACCCTTGGAGTACAATCATCTTTATATTCAATTTTAACTTCTACGCCCGCACCTTTTGTCAATTGATAACTCGCAAAATCAATTTCAAAAGCACTTGAATTGATCTCATCAGTTGATTGTTGACCGTTAACTGTAACGTTAACTACACAAAACCCCACTCCGAAACTCGCAAAAGGATTTTGCACATACAAGTTTTGACCTTGATAAGTTCCTTCTAATACCATTTGTTGTTGAGCCGAAACTCCAGTAAACAATGATGAGAGAAGTAAAAATAAACAAAATATCTTTTTCATACCTTAATTTTTCAAACCCAAATTTTGGTCTTCTTTCTGTAAATAAATACAATTATAATACAATTGATAGGACTTTCAAAAAAATTGGGCAGTTAATATAATCTTATCTTTTCAATTAAAATGCCAAACTTGTAACCTTTTAATTTTACTTTTGTTAGACGATATATTTTAACAGTACGTAATCAACAAAAAAACAAGAGTGAAGCGTTTCAATTTACCAAGAAATATTTATAAATTTTCTTTTGTCATATTAGGCATCATTCTTAATTCATGCAGCACTCCCTCTAATTTTGAAACAACACCAAATACTGGAGGAGCTTTTTCCTTTTGCTCTCCCAATAGATTACAACACTTTCATCCAACTTTAATTAGTGACGAAAGCACGTATTTAGTTGCTAATCAAATATTTGAAGGGTTGGTTAGGCTAAATCACGAAACATTAGAGACAGAACCATCTATTGCTGAAAAAATAAGCTTTGATCAAAAAAAATTCATTTATACTTTTAAAATAAAAGAAAGTATTTACTTTCATGACAGTCCTTGTTTTAAAAACGGAAAAGGCAGGAAACTTAATGCAAACGACATTATTTATACTTTTAAAAACCTTTGCACAAAACAGCTAGTAAACTCTGCTTACCATACAGTTTTAAAAGGAGTCGTTAAAGGAGTCGAAGATTATTTCATGGGCCAATCAGATAACATATCAGGTATTAGAAAGATTGACAACTCAACAATTGAAATTGAACTTCATCGTCCAAATGGACTTTTCTTGAGGAAATTAACTGGAATCAACTTCTCAATAGTAGCAAAAGAGGCTTTACAAAAATACGGTATTGAAAACAATGTTGGCACAGGTCCTTTCATCCCACTAAAATTTGACAAATACAATGATCAACAAATTTTAATCAAAAATTTGAACTACCACGGAATAGACAAAGAAGGGAATAAACTACCCTATTTAGACTCCATAAAAATCACTTTCGACACAAGCTTAAAAGAACAAATAAAGTTAGTTGTAGATAAAAAACTGAGCACTGTATTAAACTTACCTTTTAAGGCAGTTAAAAGAATTATAAGAAATAACAAAAATAAATTCGATAAGGAAGTAAAAATGCAGAACGCTCCGTTTTTATCAAGTCATTTCATTGAATTTAATATCAATAAGGGCATCTTAAAAAATAAACACTTAAGAAAAGCAATTAATTACGGACTAAACAAACAGGAGTTAACTTTTAAGGTCTTTGGTGAAACCCGTGGGAAAACTGGTAATGCTGGGATTTCCCATCCTAATTTAATTAACTACCGTAAGAATGGTGTTAATGGTTATTCTTTCAATCTAGACTCTGCAAAATCTCATTTGAAACTAGCAAGATTAGACTCTAACTCTTTAGATATAGAATTAGACATCAGTCAAGATGATTATAAAGCTTTGAGTATTGCAGATGAAATAAGGTTTCAATTAGGTCAAAACCTAGGACTTAACATTAAGATTAATGTTGTTCCACAAAGGTACAAACTAGAAAAATCGAGATATGCAAAAGGGGATATGTACATATCTAACGTAACAGCAAATTATCCTAGCCCAGAAGGCTTCCTAAATATTTTTTACGGAAAAACTGTTCCAAAATCTTTAAACACCCCTTCTTATCCTAACACCACCCGTTTCATCAATAGGGACTTTGATAGAATGATGGATAGAGCAAGAAGATCTATAGATGAAGAGAATGCAAATCAAAGTTTTGCAGCAGCAGAAAGACTTCTAATGGATGAGTGCCCTATTGCTATGCTTTGGTATGAAGAAACAAATCGTTTAATAGACAGTCAGGTTAAAAATTTCACATTAAATAAACTACAACTCCTGTCTTTTTCAAAGGTTTATATTTCAAAATAATCTGACATTACATTTTATTAATTAATGTCAAAAATAAGTGGAAGTTTTGGCCTTAAATGATGTTCCTCAAAATAATATCTAATACTCAGTATATCCATATTATTAATCCTGTTGATAATATCATTATCAATATAACTGATCACAAACTAGTACCTTCACTTGAATTATAAAGATTTATGTATTTAGTAGATTTATAAAAACAAACTTCTAATTTAACCGTTCTGGAACAATTGGAGCGTTTTATAAAACTGGACTAATTATATTAAAATACCAACACCACAACTAAGGATAGCTCTTCCTTGTGATTTAGCACTTATTCTTTTTTAAACATAATAAAAGTATTAAACCCTCCGCATTACCTTTTTTGATTTTTTTTTGATATTTCGCTTTAGAGATAATACCTAATAATATCATACAAAAAAGTTGTATCGCCAAAAAACAACGTACAACATGAGGAAAGCAATCTAATCAAAAATCTTTCAAATTTAAAAAATATGTATAACTCCGCGCACCATCTATCAACTAGTTAATTAGAGTCATTAAAAAAAGACTCTTCTAAATCACCTCTAATCCGTTAAAATATAGGAAACAATTAAAAGCTTATTCAATTTACAATGGTTTTAACCTTTTTTAATTTTTACTTTTACTTAGACCTTAAACGAAATGAAATCATTTTTCCCAGCTGAATGGAATAATCAAGACGCTATAGTTATCGCCTGGCCAACTGAGCATACGGATTGGCATTCAAATTTATTAGATACTCAAAGGACCGTAACCAAAATTATAGATCAAATCTCTGATCATCAGAAAATAATTCTTCTACATCATCAGGCAACCAGCTATCCATTTCGAAAATTAAACAACAATATTCACATATTCCACTTAAATTACGATGACACCTGGACACGGGATTTCATTGGTATTTCGACATACGATAATGGGCATCCAATTTTTAACAACTTTGAATTTAACGCTTGGGGAAATAAATTTAAAAATAACAACGATAATAAAGTCAACATTCAACTTGATTCACTTCTATCTAAGAATACGGAGATGATAAATCATTCAAATATAATTCTTGAAGGAGGGTCAATTGAGAGTAATGGCAATGGAATTGTTTTAACAACGGAAAAATGTCTTCTCAATAAAAACAGAAATAATAACTTAAATAAAAAAGAAATCGAGTCCTATTTAAAGTCTACACTTTTAATTGATGAAATTATTTGGCTTTCACACGGAGTAATAAAAGGAGACGACACTGACGCTCACATTGATACACTTGCAAGATTTTGTAATCAAGATACAATAGCATATTCAATTGACAGTAGTTCTGAATTAATTGCCATGGAAGAAGAACTACAAACTTTGGCTCAATCGAATTCAAAAAAATTCAATTTGATACCATTACCTATACCCAACTATACTTTAAAAGGTAAAAGACTTCCTGCAACTTACACTAATTTCCTAATTACTAATAACAAAGTTCTCGTTCCCGTTTACAATAAACCCGAGGATGAATTCGCCATCAAACAATTTAAATCATGTTTCAATACTAGGGAAGTTGTGCCTATAAATTGCGAAGCCTTAATAAGGCAAGGAGGATCATTACATTGTTTAACAATGCAATTACCTGAGGGATTTTTAAACTTAGCTTTACTTTCATGAACACTATTAAGACCGGAATAATTCAGATGAAAAACTCAGATAGTATTTCTGAAAATCAATCATACATTAAAACAGAATCTAAAAAACTTAAAAAAGAAGGAAGCCAGCTTATTATTTTACAAGAACTACACGATACAAAATATTTTTGCCAATCTGAAAATGTAGCTCATTTTGATTTAGCGATTCCTATACCAAGCGACAATACGAACTTCTACAGTAAACTGGCAAAAGAAACTCAAACGGTGATTGTTACCTCACTTTTCGAAAAAAGAGCTCCTGGTATTTACCATAATACAGCTGTAGTGTTTGACTCCGACGGTAGTATTGCTGGGAAATATCGTAAAATGCATATACCTGATGATCCTGGATATTATGAGAAATTTTATTTCACACCAGGGGATTTAGGTTTTAATCCTATTCAGACCTCACTTGGTAAGCTTGGCGTTCTAATATGTTGGGATCAATGGTATCCCGAAGCAGCAAGAATAATGACCTTAAAAGGAGCTGAGTTATTAATTTACCCAACTGCAATTGGATTTGACAACGATGACACCCAAGCTGAAAAAAACAGACAAATAGAGGCATGGAAAACGATTCAAAAATCCCATGCTATCACAAACGGAATTCCGGTCATTACTGTAAATCGAAGTGGATTTGAAAAAAACACAGAATCAGATAGTCTTGGAATTTCATTTTGGGGAAATTCTTTTGCAGCAGGCCCTCAAGGAGAAATACTATTCGAGGCAGATATTAATCCTGTTTCAAAGGTTATTGAAATTGACCTAAATAGTTCAGAACAAGTCAGAAGATGGTGGCCCTTTTTAAGAGATCGAAGAATTGAGGATTATGATGAAATATTAGAAAGATATATTGACTGATTATAAAAAGCCTCTTATTTTTAAATAAGAGGCTTTTTATAATCAGTCAATATCTATAAATCGTCTGGACTTGGCGCTACAGCGATTTTCTTCTTTGGTGGCTTAATGGATTTAACAAAAATAATATTTACAATTTCTCCATCAACAGTAATTCTTGACTTAGAAATTCCATTGGAAATAACCGCTTTCTCGTCGTGTTTCCAATGCTTCGTAAATATTTGATAACTACCATCTTCATTTTTTATGTACATCTGAGTAACTGCACCTTTTTCAACCTGTACCTTACCCAATACACATTCAGCCGTAGTACCTTGACGGAATGTAATTACAACATTTTCATACCAACCATCTTTAACAATATTAGCACCCCTTTCTTCAAACTTTTTTGAATAAGCATCATAACAATTACCACCATCTCCTGCAAAAACTCCTGTTGAAGCAGCCACTAAAAATAGACTTAATACTAATTTTCTCATTTCTTTCAATTTAATTTTAACTCACCTTAAACAAAAGACTTGCCAAAAAAAGGTACTTACTAATCATCGGTAAAATTAACAAATAATTGTTAATTTTAACCACTTATCAGATAGCAAGCAATATTTAATAAAAAAAACATTCAAAACATAGTATTTGAATAAGCCTTTATTAGTTTTAAAAAAACATATTTTATGCTAATAAAAACTTTTGGGGGCGCAGTTCAAGGAGTTGATGCAACTTTAATAACAGTAGAGGTCTCTGTTTCAAAAGGAATAAAATTCTTCTTAGTTGGTCTTCCTGACAAAGCAGTTCAAGAAGCCGAAATCAGAATTGACACAGCATTAAGAAATACAGAATATAAAAGACCAGGAAAAAAAATTGTCATTAACATGGCTCCAGCAGACCTTAAAAAAGAGGGGGCAGCTTATGACCTTCCAATTGCCATAGGTATTCTTGGCGCCTCTGAGCAAATTAATAACGAATACCTAGATCAATATATAATTATGGGAGAACTCTCCCTTGACGGCACACTACAACCAATTAAAGGAGCCTTACCCATAGCTATCCTAGCTCGAGAGAAAGGGTTTAAGGGAATTCTTCTTCCTAAACCAAATGCAATGGAGGCTGCCATCGTTGGAGATATAAATGTTTTTGGCTTTAATAATATTAATGAAGTAATTAAATTCACTAACGACCCCAGTAAATTTAACCCAACAGAAATCAATACTAGAGATCAATTCTTTGACAGTATTGACAATCCTGATTTTGACTTTTCGGATGTAAAAGGTCAAGAAAACATTAAAAGAGCAATGGAAATAGCCGCAGCTGGAGGGCACAACTTAATATTAATAGGTCCGCCCGGTGCTGGAAAAACGATGTTAGCAAAAAGGTTCTCTTCTATTCTGCCACCGATGACTTTACATGAAGCGTTGGAAACTACAAAGATTCACTCTGTAGCAGGTAAACTAAAAGGAGACGTTGGACTTGTTGCCCAGCGTCCTTTCAGGAGTCCCCACCACACAATATCGGATGTGGCATTAATTGGCGGCGGTACAAATCCACAACCAGGTGAAGTATCGATGGCACATAATGGAGTTTTATTTTTAGATGAATTACCTGAGTTTAAAAGAACAGCGTTAGAAGTTCTTCGACAACCATTAGAGGATCGATATGTTTCAATTTCAAGAGCCAAATTTACAGTTGACTACCCTGCTAGTCTTATGTTAATAGCAAGCATGAATCCTTGCCCTTGTGGGTATTATAATCATCCCGAAAAAGATTGCATTTGCCCCGGTGGAGCAGTACAGAAATACCTCAACAAAATTTCAGGACCACTTTTAGATCGGATTGATTTACACGTAGAAGTAACTCCTGTATCTTTCGATGAACTGGCAGATATCGAACCTGCTGAGAAAAGCACTAAAATTCGTGGCCGTGTTTTAAAAGCAAGAGAAATTCAAAATGAAAGATTTAAAGCTCACAAAACAGTCCATTCTAATGCACAAATGACTAGCCAACAATTAAAAAAATCTTGTATTCTTTCTGAACAATGTAAGAACCTTTTAAAAAATGCGATGAATAAACTTGACTTGTCTGCAAGAGCTTATAACCGAATTTTAAAAGTGGCACGAACAATTGCTGATTTAGATAGCGATGACAATATTCAAACGAACCACATAGCCGAAGCTATTCAATATAGAAGTTTAGACCGTGACGGTTGGGCAGGTTAACAAAACGAAATTTATAGCATCTTAAAAAAAAGAGTATATGTATATTAAGACTTAAGAAATACGAGTGTACATACTTTTAAGAACTCACACTATTTGATCTCAGAAAAAATTTAATTTGGATTTACGAGCTTAATAAGCTCAATATTTATAATGGATTTTGGCGTGATATATTTGCTATATAAAATCAGGGAAACCTGTCTTTCAACCCATTCTTGATCACTCAAATTCTATAGATAAAAGGAATTAGACAACCTCTTCGATATGCTTTTAAATAAGTGATCCTCGGCGGCATTAAAATCTAACCATAGAAGAAAAAATGGGGGATTTTAAATTTAACCAACAGATTTATTATATGCTTAACTTATCCTTAAACACATTAATAAAACCGACAGAATAACAAATGCTAATTCTCTTAAAAAAACTCGCTTAATAGAAATGAAGAATTCAATTGAAAAAATTGCCATAGGTAACGCTAAAAATAGAATCAATTTATCTTTTTCGAATTCTTCTTGAAAAAACAAAAAAGAAATAAAAAGGAAAATAGTAGCCCAAATCCAAATCCAATAATGAATTCTACTCTTAATATTCTTCTTCTCAATAACGGCAAATAATTTAATCAAAAATAGAAATTCAAAAATAGAAATACTTGTCAAAAGTATTTTATGAACAGTAAAACCTACTATAAATTTAGGATAAGAAAAATTAAAATTATAACCCACTACTTCCAGACCCAATAAATAAACAATTGTAAAAAAGAATAAAACAACACTCCCTATTCCAAATAATGGAATTATAAAATCTCGCCAGCCAAAGGTAGTTACCAAAGCCAACCCTATTAAATAAATAAACAATAGGCCAATTAACGAAGGTGAAATTACTATTAAGCCACCTAGCAACAACCCAATTCCAAATACTTTTAAATAATTATGGTTTGAATTATGAAGAGACACAAGCCTCTCGCTAACCAATAAAAGCATAAAAATTGAAATCTGATGTTCCATAAAGCCTTCCGAAACAGATATTCCTAAACAAAAAACCATATAAATAATAGCAGGCAGCGTATTACTCATTCCTATAAACTTATGCCTTGCCAAAAAATAAAGTAATGCTAACCCAGTAATTAAAATAAATATTTCGCCTACAACTACTTTTAACAATGGAACTAAGTCCCACAAGAAGAACCCTTGTGAAATCTCATAAATCCCAACTACCCCACTTATAAACCAAAGAATAAAAATCACTAGATATCCCACAATAGAATTTGTGCCGTTCGCTATTTTTATGATCATACTTTAAATTTAGAATTTTATTGTTTGAAATTAAATATCATCTTGAAATTCGTTTAATAATAATTTTCCTTTTATATTTGTTGTAAATTGAATCAACATGAACATCAACGGTATCGCAGATTTTTTACATCAGTTTTTTTACAAAACATTTGAAGTATTACCAATGATTGGGTGGGCTGCAAATTATTTTTTCTTGATTGTGATGTTTTTATTCTTCCTTTACTGGTTAACCGTTTTAGCGAAGTCTCCTTCAGAAAAATAAAACAATTTATTACCATAATATTTAAAAGCTAACATTAAATGTTAGCTTTTTTTGTGCCCCAATTTTTATACCCGAATAGTAAAGGCACAAAAAAAGCCATCCTAAGACAGCTTTTTTAAAAAAATTATATCAATTAATTTCCAAATGTTGGTTTCTCTTGTGAATCAGTAACCGTATTCACATCCATGTTGGTAATCTGATCTTCTTTCCAAAATCCGTTATAAGTTGCACTGTTAGGCCATTGAAACTTGCCACTTCCTTCTCTTCTATCAGCTTTCCATTCTCCAGTGTAACTTCCTTTGTTTTTCCAAATATAAACTCCAGAGCCATCTCTTTTATTAGTATGAAAAGCACCTTCGTATCTATCTCCATTGGCAAACTCATATTTACCTTTTCCGTTCATCTTTCCCGCTTTCCACTGTCCTTCGTATTTATCACCATTAGCGAACTGATAAGTACCACTTCCATTATGACAATTTCCTTTTACACATTGTGCGTTAGCGTTTAACCCTAAACCGCCGATAAAAAACAAGGTAACGTAAATTATTCTTTTCATTATAATAAATTTTTAAGTTGGTATCATTGTTAAAAACAAATCCCGTACCAAAAACCTTTAACTTGTAAAAATTAGGCCAATTACGGATATTAGTTTACAGAAGTTTCAACTCTTTACAAAATTAGCTATTATATTCGAGTTATCAAATTTTCTAGAGAATCTAAGCATTATATTGTATAAATATTTAAAAATATTATACTTGTAATATGGGAAGAATCATTTGCATCACATTTTTAACTGCGTTAATAATTTCTTGTACCCAAGAAAACATTCCACCTAAAAGTTTATTGTCAAAAAAACAGCTGATTGAAGTACTCTATGATTTTCATTTAGTAGATGCCGCCTCAAAGCAATCTATTATAGCTAACAACAGAAATAACAAAATTAAACATGCCCAATACAAAGGGATTTTAGAGCACCACAAAATATCAAAAGACCAGTTTGATTCAACAATAAATTATTATATATCGATTCCCGAAGAATTAAAAATGATTTACGAAAAGGTAGAGCAAAAATTCATCCCCTGATAAGTTAGTCTCTATTATCTTTTAAAAAAAGGTCGGCTGTCTCCTTTACTGCAATTTTGATAGGAGTAAATTCAAATTGCAGATCTTTTTTTATTTTTTGATTAGAGTATTTAGTGATTCTCATAGCGCTATCAGCCGATTCTTTAGTAACCAAAGGATTTGATTTAAATAGAAAACTTTTTATCGCCTCTACTTTACAAAGTACACTCGTCATCCATTTTCTGACTAAAACCGACGGGTAAGGTTTACTTAAATATTCTGAAATGTAATTAAATAGTGTTTGAAAAGTTAAATTCTCTGCAATTACTAAATATCGCTCATTCTTAATATCGCTATTCATCAGCTCGGTCATAGCCTTAACTACATCCTTAATATATACAAAACCATTAACGCCAAGTGTATAAAACCTCAAGCCATTCCAAACTTTCAAAAATAAGTTACTGCTAGATGACTTCCAATCCCCAGCACCAATTATAATTGAAGGATTTACGATTACAACATCTAACCCTTCTTCACTCCCTCTCCAAACTTCCATCTCTGCAAAATATTTCGAAATTGAGTACTTAGAAAAAGTTCCATCATTCTGCCAGTCATTCTTCTCTGTTCTGAGGTCGCCATTCGTTGTATTTCCGATAGCTGCAGTTGAACTTACGTGACACAACTTTTTCACATTATAATCCAAAGATAAATTCACAACATTTGAAGTACCTTCAATGTTTACCTTTAGCATTTGCTTTTTATCTCTTTTATTAAAAGACACCATAGCTGCACAATGATAGACGTATTCGACACCTATAAAAGCGTCTTCTAATACAGCTGGATTAAGTAAATCAGACTTAATCCATTCCACTTTTTTCAAAACATCGCTCCAAGAGACTTCAAACAGATCAAAAAAATGTCTGATCTTATTCAACGATTTTTCATCGCGATAAATAGCTCGAATTGACTCCTCACCCTTTATTAATTGTTTTAATAAATGCGAACCAACCAATCCAGTACCTCCTGTAACTAAAATCATACAGTAAAATTAAGGATAATACGCCTTGACTAACTGAAATATTCTAAATTTACATAAAATTTTGATTATGGGTTTTGTAAATGAATTACAATGGAGAGGTATGATTCACGACATCATGCCAGGAACGGAAAAACAATTGGAAAAAGAATTAACTGCTGGTTATGTAGGATTTGATCCAACAGCCGATTCTTTACACATTGGAAATCTAGTATCGATAATGATGCTTAAGCATTTACAAAAAGCAGGTCATAAGCCATTTGCGTTAGTTGGCGGCGCTACAGGTATGGTTGGAGACCCTTCTGGTAAATCTGAAGAGCGAAAATTCTTATCTGAAGAAACACTTCAACAAAATTTAGAAGGAGTAAAAGCTCAATTAGAAAGTTTTTTAGATTTTGATTGTGGTGAAAACTCAGCTGAAATCGTAAATAACTATGATTGGTTTAAAGACTTCTCTTTACTTGATTTTTTAAGAGACGCAGGAAAACATCTTACGATCAACTATATGATGAGTAAGGACTCTGTTAAAAAGAGATTAGAAACAGGGATTTCATTCACCGAATTTTCTTACCAATTAATTCAAGGATACGACTTCTACCATTTAAATAAAGAAAAGAACTGTAAGCTTCAAATGGGTGGTTCAGATCAGTGGGGTAATATTACAACTGGTACAGAATTCATTCGTCGTTTAGGAGGAGGTAATGCTTTTGCTTTAACTTGTCCTTTAATCACTAAAGCTGATGGATCTAAGTTTGGTAAATCAGAAGGTGGAAATATTTGGCTTGATCCAAAAAGAACTTCTCCTTACAAATTCTACCAATTTTGGTTGAACCAAAGTGATGAAGATGTATTAAAATCTATTAAAATCTTCACAATGAAAACAGAAGAAGAAATTAATAAATTAAATACTCGACATAATGAGGCTCCTCATCTAAGAGTCTTACAAAATGCATTGGCAGAAGACATTACTGTTACTGTACATTCTAAAGAAGCACTAGAAAACGCCAAAGCGGCTTCTCAAATTTTGTTTGGTAAATCAACTGAAGAGAATGTAAGAGAATTAAGTGCCGAAGCATTCCAACTTATTGGACAAGAGGTTACGTTACATGAAATTAACAAAGACATTATCCCGAATGGAATTAGTATAATTGACCTTCTTTCTGAAAACGCACCTATTTTTAATTCAAAAGGTGAAGCTAGAAGAGCGTTAAAAAATAATGCAGTTGCTGTTAACAAAAATAAAGTTCAAGACTCAAAAATGATAACTTCCCATGATGTTATTAAAGAAAACTACATCTTATTGCAAAATGGTAAAAAGAACTACCATCTAATAGTATTACAAGACTAAAATTTGAAATACATTCTACATATAGACTCGAGTACAAAAGTATGCTCCATTGCTTTAAGCAACGGAGCCCAACTTTTAGAATTAATCGAAACAGATAGCGAAAAGTTAGCCCACAGTGAAAAATTGCACGTATTTATTGAAGAGTGTTTAAAGAAAGCTGGTATTAAACCCGCTAATCTTAGTGCTATTTGTGTCTCTAAAGGACCAGGTTCTTACACCGGATTACGAATTGGTGTATCCGCAGCAAAAGGTTTATGCTATGGTTTAAGCATTCCTTTTATAGCAATCGACACACTAGAAGCAATGGCTGATTCCGTTCAATCTGAAGTAGATGAAGGTGCAATTTTAATTCCAATGATTGATGCAAGGCGAGTTGAAGTTTTTTGCTCTGTTCATCAAAACAACAATACGCTAGCAAAAGTTCATGCAAGAGTTTTAGATGAGAAACCATTTGCCGAATTAGAAGGTAAAAAAGGGTATTATTTTGGAGATGGTGCCGAAAAAGCAATTCAATATATGCCTTTATCATTTACTTTTTTAAAAAATCAGAATACATCAGCCAAAAATCTAATTTCGTTAGCTTGGAAAAAATTTGAAAATAACGATTTTGAAGATACTGCGTATTTTGAGCCTTTTTACCTGAAAGATTTCAAAGCAGGAAAACCTAAGAAAGTTTTAAAGTAGCTATTTCAGTAAGCTTTGAATTGCCTCAAACATTCTGCGAGGATCTTTTCCGTTATATAAACACTGATAAACAGCATCTGCAATAGGTAAATCAAGCTCAAATTTTGTCTGAATTTCATTCACACATTTTGATGCATAATATCCTTCTGCAATCATTTTCATTTCAAGTTGAGCTACTTTTACAGAATAACCTTTTCCGATCATATTACCAAAAGTTCTATTTCTTGAATATTGGGAATAAGCAGTAACCAATAAATCTCCTAAATAAGCAGATGTTTTAACATCTCTGTGCTTTGGATATACGTAATCAATAAATTGTTCTGTTTCTCTAATTGCATTCGAAATAAGGACAGCCATAAAATTATCTCCATAACCTAAACCATGACAAATCCCTGCTGCAATAGCATAAATATTTTTCATTATGGCACTATACTCAGTACCTACTAAATCATCATTTTTATTTACTTTGATATAACGACACTTAAAAAGATCACCAATAGCGTATGCTCTTCCTCTAGTAGGGGTTGCAATTGTTAAATAAGATAACCTTTCATGAGCAACCTCTTCTGCATGACATGGTCCTGCAACAATAGCCATATTATTGTACTCTACATCAAATTTTTCATTTAAATAAGCAGCTGGAATAAGCGTAAATTCTGGAATAATTCCCTTAATAGCAGAAACAATTATTTTATCTTTTAAATCTTCTTTTGTAATTCCCGATTTTTCAAATTCTCGGTGTAAGAAAGCCGATGGAATCACTAAAAATATTACATCTGAAGATTGAATTACTGATTTTAAATCAATAGATACATTCAGTTTTTCAGTGTCAAATTCAATAGAAGAGATATAATTGGGATTATGACCGAAATTCTTAATGTATTCAGAAGTTTCTTCACGGCGAACCCACCAATTGATTTCTTCGACATTATTTAATAGAATTTTGGATAAAGCTGTAGCCCAACTTCCTCCTCCAACAACTGCTATATTTGAATTCCCTAACAAACCTTATCCTAAATATTCAATAACTAAACCTTCTTCAGTTTTGGTCACCTTGGTTAAACCAGCTTTACCCAAACCTTTTAATGTTTTATCCCAAGCCTTGTTGCTTAAATCTAACTTACTTTTAAGAACACCTAAATCCATTTTAGTTTCATTAAGTAAAATGTCAACGACAGCTTTTTCATTTCCTGATAATTCAGGGCCTTTCTTTGTTTCTGGTTTCATTTGAGGAAAAAACAACACATCCTGGATAGAATTAGAATTTGTCATGATCATCGATAAACGATCAATTCCAATCCCTAAACCAGCAGTCGGAGGCATTCCATATTCAATTGCTCTCAAAAAATCCTCATCCAATATCATTGCTTCGTCATCACCTCTTTTACCAAGCTCTAACTGATCTTCAAAACGTTTTCTTTGATCAATAGGATCATTTAACTCTGAGTATGCGTTACAGATTTCTTTTCCGTTACAAATACACTCAAAACGTTCCACTAAACCCTCCTTAGATCTATGTTTTTTAGCTAGTGGAGACATTTCAACTGGATAATCAGTAATAAATGTAGGTTGAATTAATAACCCTTCACATTTTTCACCAAAAATCTCATCAATTAATTTCCCTTTAGCCATTGTTTCATCAATAGGAACATCAAGTTTTTGAGCAGTTGCTCTTAACTGAACTTCATCCATTTCCGAAATATCTATCCCTGTATATTCTTCAATTGCTTCAAACATGGTTAGACGCTTCCATGGTCGAGCAAAATTTATTATATTTTCACCAACTGTAACTTTGGTTTCACCATGTAAAGCAACAGCGATTTTCTCTACCATCTCCTCAACCATATCCATCATCCAGTTGTAATCCTTGTAAGCAACATAAAGTTCCATTTGAGTAAACTCAGGATTATGAAATCTACTCATCCCTTCATTTCTGAAATCTTTCGCAAATTCATAAACGCCGTCAAAACCACCAACGATTAACTTTTTCAAATACAGCTCGTTTGCTATTCGCAAATACAACGTCATATCTAACGTATTGTGGTGCGTCTTAAACGGTCTTGCTGCTGCACCTCCATAAATCGGCTGTAAAACAGGAGTTTCAACTTCTAGGTAACCTTTATCTCCTAAAAAATTACGCATTGTACTAACCACCTTTGACCTTTGAATAAAGGTCTCACGAACTTCTGGATTTACATTTAAATCAACATAACGCTGGCGATATCTTTGTTCAGGATCAGAAAAAGCATCATGCTCCTTTCCATCTGCATCAATTACAGGTTGCGGAAGAGGTTTTACTGATTTTGTTAAAATCACGAATTCCTTTACATGAATTGTAATTTCACCAACCTCAGTTGTGAATACATAGCCTTTAACTCCAATGATATCTCCTAAATCAACTAACTTTTTGAAAACATCATTATACATCGTTTTATCCTCACCTGGACAAATCTCATCACGATTAAAATACAATTGGATTCTAGCAGACGAATCTTGAAGAACAGCAAATGCAGCTTTCCCCATCATTCTCCTTCTCATTAGCCTTCCTGCAAAAGTTACAGTTTTATACAATGTTTTGTTACTTTCGTAATTTTTCAAGATATCCTCTGCTGAGCAATCAACCTTAAACTCCTCTGCAGGATAAGGGTCGATACCTATCTCTCTCAACTTAACTAACTTTTCTCTTCTCTGAATTTCTTGTTCGCTTAATTCTTGATACATCTGACTAAAATTATTAGGATAAAGATACTTTTTTTTGAAGAATTTACGAAGCGTGATTAAGCGATAACAGCGAGAATATAATTATGACGCTAAATATACCGATTAACTATTCTTTTCACTTCTTGAATATCAATATTTTTTATACAATTAAAATGTTGTTTCGGACATTTTTCATACCCTATTTTTGAGCAAGGCCTACAGTTTAATTCCTTCACTTCAACAATGTGTACTAATTCTTTTGCTTGAGGAATATAAGGGTACATACCGAATTCAGGAACTGTATTCCCCCAAATACTTATTACCGGTTTATTTAATGCTGAAGCAATGTGCATCATCCCAGTATCAGGTGTTATTACACATTTTGATTGTTCTAAGATACTCGCTGATTGTTCTAGATTATAAGTACCACAAGCGTTAAAAACTCTAGATAAATCATCACTTAGTAAAATTGCTTTCTCGCTCTTTTCTTTATCATCTTTTCCCCCTACAAGTATTACAGGGAAATTTACAGAATCAATAATTTTAGATATTTCCTGAACGGTCAAAGCTTTGGTTTGGTGAGCGGCTCCTACTACAAGGACAAGATAATTATCAAATGGCAAGTCAGATACTTTATTTTTAGGATCTATAAAAAAGTCTAGTCCTTTTAAATCATTCACAACTTCTAATTCTGCGACAGTAGAAAAATAACGATCTACGATGTGTAAATCAGGCATTTTATTCAACTTGAAATGAGTTAACAAAAACTTCTCCCAATTATATTTTTTAAATGATGTATTTTTTGCCTTTGCAAAAGAGATTACTTGCCTTGACCGAATATTCTTGTGTAGATCTACAACAAAACTATATCCTTCTCGCTTTAACTGCTGAGCAACCTCTTTTACTTCCTTATCAATCGAAATAATTTTTGAAACGTAAGGATTTGAAGCGATTACGCTACTAAAATTTTTCTTTGTTATAAAATGAATTTCAGCATCGGGATATTTATCCTTCAAACAGCGAATAACAGGCGTTGTTAAAACAATATCACCAATAGAACTGAACCTTATGACAAGTATTTTTTTCAATGCTTCAAAGTTAGTCCAACAATATGAGAAGTAGAGTGGTTCTGAAAAAAATTGTGAGTGAGAGCTCAATCCCAATCAACTTTAACTAAATTAAAATCCATCAATCTTTACCCAACAATAAAGATGCACTTCATAATTCTTTTGTCAAAAACCGCTTTGTAGCCAATAAAAAGTGAAGATCCTTTGGGCATTTAGGTGAAAAATAGGTTATATGCGCTACATTTACAACATGGAGTTTAGTTTACAAGGAAAGGAGTTTATTGAATTAAATAAATTACTCAAGTTTTTAAATATTGTTGAATCTGGCGGGGTAGCGAACCAAGTTATATCAAGCGGACAAGTTCTTTTAAATGGAACTGTCGATACGAGAAAAAGATGTAAAATAAGGATTGGAGACATTATTACAATCAAAGAGCAATCCACAGTTATAAAAGTAATAGCTTAATAAATTAGTCATCAATCTTCAAAAAATTCGTCTAAGTCCCTCCTATTTCTTTTAGTCGGTCTTCCTAGCATTCCCTTTAATCTGTTTTCCTGATTTTGCTTCTGTAATTCAGCCAATAATTTTAAATCAGCTTCTGAGGTAATTTCGATTATTAAATCAGCAACTAATTTCGCGCCTACTCGTGACTTTGGAATGTCAAGCACTTTATACTTTCTCCAAATCGGCTGTTCTCTTAGAGAGAAAGTCTGGTCTATTTTAATTTCTCTACTACTCTTTTTAATAACTTCGTTAACAATCTTAACATTACCACCTTCTATAAATTTCGAAGATTTTGATCGTGTTTTTTGTAAACGAACACACCATAAAAATTTATCTATTCTCATCTGTTATTCTTCAAATAATGGGACACCATTTGCATCCGTTGTTAAAATGTAACTCATCAAATCAAAAAACGGTCTCATTGCTTCAAATACTTTATTTGTATTTTGTAAGAAATCAGCCTTTAGAACCTCATCGTCTGAAAAGTCTTTTTTAATCAAAAACTGCTTGTATCTTAACAAGTCAATCGCCGTGGAAGCTTTATCGAAACCTTTAGGACAAGTTTTCAACTGATCTCCCTCTAACATTCCAAATACGGACTTGAATTTATCCGAATTTAAAACAGCTCTAAATTCTTCTTGATCGGTCACAATTCCTTTACGAATCCTCAATAAATCATCTTTATTAGGCCCCCAAAAACCTCCACCTACGAATGAATTTCCTGGTTCAATATGAACGTAATAACCACCTCTTAAAAGTTGAGTTCCCCTTTTAAAACTCATTCCAGAATACGTTTTATATGGGGCTTTGTTTTTTGAGAATCGAACATCTCGATAAATACGCATAACTGCCTTTTTTCCAGTTGAAGTTTCTATATTATCATGCTTTCTCATTAAATCAATCAAATTATCAGAAAAATCCACAAGAATATTATGCTGATTTTGATAATCTTCTCTATGCTCGGCAAACCAATCTCGATTGTTATGCTTAGCAATATCCTTTAAAAACTTAAAACTTGATTTTTGAATTTGAGTCATGACTTAAAATTAAGAAAATTCACAAATAGGTTTAAAAGACGAGTTAATTTAAAATAATCGACTGGAAAGGCTAAGCTCATTAGCTCTAAACAGCCTCTAAATCAATTACTTTTACTTTTATTCTGAAACTACCAACAATGACTTTAGCATTTTTCCCATCTAAACTCTCCACAATTCCCGATTTAGAATTGCCTACAATCTTTACTCTTCCTCCAACAACAATAGGCTTTAAGTTTTTTGGCGTTTCTTGAACAACTTCTTTTACCATTTTTTTAGCAGGCTTCGGAATCTTTGGTGCCTTTAATTTTCGGTCTAAAGCGGGAGCGTCTTTATGATCCTTAGCTCTACTTTTCTCTATAGAAACGAATTTCTTTATCGCAAGGTTGAAATCTTTGTTAGATTCATCAGTAAGGTGTTTTCCTATTAATTCAAAAACTCTTTTTCCAACTTTAACAAACTTGTTCTGCTGTTCATAAAACCGATGCTGCTGATTTGCCTTATCATACAAATCTTGCAACTTCAAATCATATTCTTTAATCAGAATACGTGACTCATTTGTAGTCTTATTTTGAAGCTTATTCGCTTTGTTAAAATCAGACTTCTCTTTCTGTAATCCTGAAGCTAAATTATCAAGATTAACTTTAGTATCAGATACCTTTGCTTGCGCTCTTTTAATTAAACTTTTACCGATACCGTTCAACTCAGCCACCTCAAAAGTAAAAGAAGATCCAGGCTGACCTACGGATAGTTTATATAGAGGTTTTAACTCATCAGCATCAAACAACATAAAAGCGTTCGTTGCCTCTTCTTTTTTAGAGGTTAATATTTTTATATTTGTATAATGGGTATTGATAACTGCAAAACAGCTTTTATCATATAACTCCTCGTAAAAAACCTCTGCTAAAGCCCCTCCCAAATCAGGATCCGAACCACTTCCAAACTCATCTAAAAGAATTAAGGAATCCTCATTTACAACATTCAAGAACAGTTTCATTCTAGAAAGTCGATAACTGTAGGTACTAAGTTGATTATCGATAGATTGATTATCTCCAATATCTGATAAAATGTTGTTAAACCAACAAAATTCACTTACATCTTTAACAGGAACGAAAAGTCCACTCTGAAACATAATCTGAAGTAAACCAACCGTTTTTAAGGTTATCGATTTACCTCCTGCATTTGGTCCAGAGATAACTAAAAATCTCTTTTCCTTTTTCAAATCAAAATCCTGTCCAATTGTAGGAAGGTTTAATTCATTATTTTTTAACAGTAAAATTGGATGAAAAGCTTCTTCCCAATACATCTTTTTTACGGCATTCATTTTAGGAATTACACCGTTGTAGGTTTCAGCGAACTGTACTTTTGCATTGTACAAATCAAAACGAATTAGTAACCGTTCGAAAGCTTCTAAATTTCTTTTTTCACCTCTTAACTCAAACGTTATTGTTTGAAGTATTTTAAATACCTCATTAGATTCATCAATTCTTAACTGATCAAGTTCCTTGTTTAAAGGAATGTTTATGTTAGGCTCTATATAATTAAAAGCTCCCTTTGAACTTACACCTTGTACTTTTCCTTTTACTTTCCTTTTATGCGTTGATATTACGACCAATAGCCTTCTGCCATCCAAGTAAGTTTCTTCGGTAACATCTAAAAAGTCTTCTTTTTTATATTGCCTAAGCGCCGATTCAAAATTGGAATTAATAGCTTTTTGATGAGATTTCAGTTGAGCCCTAATTTTTGCTAAATCAGAAGATGCATTATTGTCAATTTCTAACTTTTTATTTAAAACTGATCTTATAATCTTCAAAAGCTCCTCTACACTATCAATATGAATACAAGCCTCATAGACTTTCGGGTAGTTTTCTTTATGCTTTTTCGCAAATTTAATTAACGACTCTGTTCCCAAACAAAGCTTAAACACACGTACTAATTCATCTAAAATAAGCACCCCATTTTCAACCCTTAAAACTTTTAAAGCGTGATCAATGTCCTCTGAACTGGCATGCGGGAAACTAATATCATCATTTAAATAAACCGCTTGAATTTCTTCAAGGATAGAAAACTCATTTTTAACATCGATTAAAGATTCTAAAGGCTTAATTCGTCCAGCATTAACTTTAGCCTTCTCTGATTTACAATAATTTGCTAAAAACCCACGTAAAGCATCAAACTCTAAATCTTCTATACTCTGCTCATCAATCATAATCTAATTACAAATATAAGAATTAAGACTGACGATTTAAAAGTACTAAAAACTTGATTCAGCTATATTTAAAAGAGCTCCCGAATCCAATTTCCCATTTAAATTCAGAGGTATTTTTTCAACGGTCATAACCTTACTTGGTTTATAATAATTTGGGAAAATTTCATTTATTTTAGAACTAACCAGTTTATCGTCTTCCAAACTGAACACAATTAAATTCTGATTAGATTTTAAATAAATACATTTAACCCAAACGCCTAAAGCTTTAGATAAAGTATTCTCTATTTCTTCTAATTCAATTCGATAACCGTTCCATTGTATTTGATTATCCTTACGGCCATCAAATAGCAATTTCCCTTCTGAATCAAAATGTGCTAAATCTCCAGAGGGGAATCGATCAATTACTTTATTATTTAAATATCCCTCAAACGTTTGCCTACCTGAAAAAACAACTTCACCACCAACTAATTCTAATTCAACTTCAGCAAACTTCTTACCTAGTGGCAAAGGAAGTCCATTGTTAAAATAAGAAACATCTAACGCATTTAAATGTTCTTCAGTGCAAACAATTACAGTTTCGGTGGGCCCATAACAATTATAAACCTGAGCCTTAGGTAATGAATTCATCCAAACTTTAGCATCTTTTCCCATTAAGACTTCTCCACTAAAAAAAGAATAACGTAATTGTGGAAATTGGACACGAGGTAAAAAATCCTTTGTCAACCGAATTACCGAAGGGACAAAACTTGCAACAGTAACTTCATAATCCAACATTGCTTTAAACAAGCTCAATTGTTTGGTCTTATTTGAGTTTGGTAATACCAAAGTAGCTCCGTTTACAAACGCCATTAAAAAGCAAAATATACTTACATCAAATGTTAATTCGTAACTCTGAAGAAAAATGTCAGATGAATTAAAATCGATAGTCTCATGTGTTTGATAATGATTTACAAACGCTTCTAAATTTCGCATTTTTATCGGCACCCCTTTTGGCGCACCAGTAGTTCCACTTGTATATAAAAGATAGGACCATTCAGCAGAAGCTTCTTTAAATTCGAAACAAGGTTTTGGTGTAATTAATATTAAATCCATCAATGGTGAATTAGAAATAACAGCTTCAAGCCCACTAGACTTAATAACAGATTGAATTCTGTTTTTTGGAAACGAAAAATTAATTGGTAAATAGCCCTTTCCTGCTAACCAACACCCAAAAATAGCTGCATAGCATTTCCAACCTAAAGTTGTATCTACGCCAATCCAATTGGATCTTAAATCTTCATCTTTAATTGACTTAGCGTAAGATTTTGCCAAGTCAAACAACTCGCCATAACTCACTTCAATTCCGTCACCTTTTAATGCTACCTTTTCGGTATTTTCTTTACAATTACGGATAATTTGTTGAACTAATGAATGCACAATAACAAATGTAAGTAAACATATAATGTTTTAACAATAGTATAACTCATTCCATTCTATATAATTTCCGTAAATTCGGCACGATATTTACCAAATTCAGATATGAAACAAATTTTCCTTTCTTTATTATTCTTGAGTAACTTTTTCACCTTCGGACAAGACAAAGAATTGGCTAGAGAGATTATTGACACTTTAACATCCGATAATTACGCAGGAAGGGGATACATAAAAGACGGTCATTTAAAAGCGGCTAATTTTATTGCTCAAAAATTTAATGATTTTGGACTCGAAAGATTTGACTCAAACTTCAAACAAGAGTTTCAAATAAATGTAAACACCTTTGGAGGAATAGCTGACGTATTAATCGATAATAAGCTGCTTTTTGCTGGAGTTGATTTCATAGTAGATCCTAGTTGCCCAACCATAAAAGGAGAATTTAAATTAAAATGGCTAAACCCTAAAATCGTTGGGAATCCAAAAAAAATGGGACAGTTCATTCAAACCGATCTTAAAGAATCATTTTTAATTATTGATAAAACGGGAATTACAGATACTGTCCAACTTGAGTTTTTAAACAATATGATTCACAATCCTTTTCAAGCAAAAGGAATCATTATTGTTGAACCTAAAAAACTCACTTGGGGAACGGCTCAAGTTCAGCGTCCCTACCCAATCATCTTCATTAAAAAGAATCGTTTAAAATACAGTAACAAGGAAATTCAATTAGATATTGAAGCTAAATTAAAAAAGAATGAAATAACCCAAAATGTAATTGGGTATGTAAAAGGCAGTGAACGACCAGGTTCATTTACTGTTTTCTCTGCACACTATGATCATTTGGGCATGTTTGGCCCTGACGCTATTTTTACTGGAGCTAATGATAATGCCAGCGGCACTGCATTACTTTTAAACTTAGCTCAACATTACTCTAAACCCGAAAACAAACCTAAAAATTCAATTTTATTCATTGCTTTTGGAGCTGAAGAAGCTGGTTTGTTAGGGAGTAAATACTATGTAGACAATCCTTATTCACCCCTTGAAAAAATCAACTTGCAAATTAACGTAGATATTATGGGTACTGGCGATGAAGGAATTAAAATGGTTAATGGATCTGTTCATGAAGACGTTTACGATTTGTTTTCAAAAATTAATAAAGAAAAAGGTTATTTATCCAAAGTAGGAAAAAGAGGACCCGCAGCGAATAGTGACCATTATTGGTTCGACCAGAATAATGTAAAATCGATCTTCATATACACACTTGGCGGTTCTAAAGCTTACCATGACATATATGATACAAGCGATAACTTAACGCTTTCAAAATATAACGAATGCTTCCAATTAATTACCGATTTTATTCAGGAATATAAATAATGGGACTAATTAAACATACGAATTGCCAAGTTTGTGATTCAACAGATATTATTGAAGTATCTATTTTAAAAGATCATTCTCATACTGGGGAAACTTTTCCCATTTCAAAATGTGGGAATTGCGGTTTTCATTTTACTCAAAACATTCCTGATGCGGCTTCTATTGGTACTTATTATCAAAATGAAAATTACGTTTCCCATTCCGACACCCAAAAAGGATTGTTCTTTAAGGTTTATCATATAGTAAGAGACTATATGTTAAAAAAGAAAAAGAATTTAGTTATCAACTCTTCGGAAAAAAAAACCGGAAAATTACTAGATATAGGTACCGGCACAGGATATTTCTCAAACACAATGATTCAAGCAGGCTGGAAAGTTAAAGGAATTGAACAAGATCCTGATACACGAAATTATGCAGCATCAAAATTTAATTTTGAAGTGTACGATACGCCAACTTTATATAATTTACCAGATAAATATTTTGATGCTATTACGATGTGGCACGTATTAGAGCATGTACACGATTTAAAAGGATATCTTAAAAAAATCCATAGTTTACTTGCTGATAACGGAACATTCGTTGTTGCCGTTCCTAACCACACTTCTTTTGATGCCGATTACTATAAATCGTTTTGGGCAGCTTGGGATATCCCAATACATCTTTGGCATTTTAACCCTTCAACGATGAAAAAGTTAATGGAGGAGAATAATTTCGAATTGGTTAATCTGAAGCCAATGCCTTTTGACGCAGCTTATGTTTCGATGCTAAGTGAGCAATACAGTTCAGGAAAAAAGCTGCCGGGGCTTTTTAAAGGTATTATATTTGCACTAAAAGGCAGATATAATCCAATGAGGTGCAGTTCGGTAACCTATGTTATGAAAAAGAAAGCTTAGTTACTTCCTTTAAAAAAATTAACCTGCCTTGAACCAAAAAAAGAGTTAAACTTAAGGGGAAATTGTTGCCTTTAATAATATTTCGATAATCCTCAATACAACAAACCATTGCATTTTTTCCCACTTAGGAAATTAATTAGTTTGCAGTAATACAATGCAATTACTACAAAACACAAAATTATATTAAAAATAAAAGTTTGAAATTGTAACTACTCAAGATTTTTTAGCCTTAGACTGAATCAAAAACCAAAACAAAACTCCAAAAAGCACTGAAGCAAATAGCAAATGAATAGTGCGGACAAGCCCTGGCATTTCCAAGTGAGCTAACAATACTCCAGAAAACAATTCCATGGACAAGACAAGGAAAGACAAGCGGATGGCTCCAAACCTTTGTCCTCTCTCATTAGACAAAAAGACTATGAAGAGTAGAACCAATACCAGCCATGAAAAACTTCTATGTATATAAAACGGTAACCCAACGCCTTCGGTCCAATATTCTTTACCGACACCTTTTTTAATTAATAAATCAATAGCCTCTCTAACCTGAGTTCCAAGAAACATTTGATAAAAGATAATTATAAAGACCACCCATAACAACGTAAGCATCCAATTTGGGATGCTAAATTTTTGAAAAACAAGCTGCTTTCCAGAGGCCGAAATAGTAAAGTATATTTGAATACCAATGATTAAAAGCGCCATGAACATGTGTATTGTAATCGTCCAAGGAACAAGATTAGTTGCAACTACAATAGAACCAAACCAGGCTTGAAATGCCATTAAAACAAGGTTGATCGCGCTTACCCAAAATAATTTCGACTTTCTGTACACGAATATTATCCAGAAAAAAACCAATAACATAGTGTTTCCAGCAAGAAAACCTAACAAACGATTAATATACTCGATCCATGTTTTTTGGACATTGAAAGGCTCCTCTTTATATACCGATGGATTATTTTTCAAAACATCAGAAGTTTCTTCCATTCCAATTAAGTTGAGAATTTTAGAAAACTTTTCAACTTTCTTGGTTCTTTTACCAAGGTAAACATCTCGATAATTTTCAGGAAGTTCTTCTGCATTCGTGGGAGGAACCCAAGACCCAAAGCATTTAGGCCAATCTGGACAACCCATTCCGCTTCCTGTAATTCTCACAAAGCTTCCTGCAATGACAACAAGATAAATAAGTATTAAAACTATCCAATTAAAACGAATAAAACGTTTAGAGAAAATCATATTTCAAATCTACGGATATATGTAAAAATGTTAATTGATTTTTAGTAAAGAATTTAATAAACTAAAGATATTTGGTAACTGGTAACTTGAAGATGAAACCTCTGAGTTTGAAATATCAAACTTGTTTGTTGAACTTTCATCACCAGTTGATTCAATTGATTCAATATCATTCTGTTTTTCTTCCTCAACGTTGATTACCTTGTATTGACCGTCAGCAATTGTTTGGATTGTCTTGATAATCTCTTCTTTGGTGATTTTGTTTTTGTCAAACACAACCTTAGCTTCTTTATTTTCAAAAGTTACCTCAGCATCTAAAACTCCCGCTGTTTTTAATAATTTCTTTTGGATATAAGGAGCGCAAGAATGACTACAAGACATTCCTTCTACTCCTATGTTCAAAGAAGTCTTTTCAATAGGAGATCCACACGCCATTAAAAAAATTGATAAAAATAAAAATAATAACTTTTTCATATTAATAAGCTTTGTAAACTGATGTTTCATTAATCGCTTTAAGTAATTCTCTTTTTAAACAAGAACCTTTGACAGCAGCCTCACCGCTTCCCAAAGAAACACTAACATAATCAACACCTTCAACCTATCGTAAAACATTAGTTACCGCAGAAACACAATGTCAACAACTCATACCTTCTATTTTTAAAAAAAAATCCACAGTTGATTGAAGTAAATAAAAAACTCTTCTTTATACACATACAAATATAATTATAATATTACCCCCTGTCTTTATTTGTTATAACAATTATTAATCCTTTGATAGATTAACTGATAAGAAGGGAAAAACACAGCTATTAGCTGTTTTGCCATTAGAGAAAAAAATGTTAGCTTTACAGTCCAAAATTTTTGTTTTAATTAATATACTGTATATATGTACGCAATTGTAGAGATAGCAGGGCAACAGTTCAAAGTAGAGAAAGATCAACAGATCTTTGTTCATCGTTTGGCTGCTGAGGAAGGAAGTTCGGTTGATTTCGAAAAAGTTCTTTTAGTAGACAACGATGGGAAAGTTAATGTTGGCGCCCCGGCTGTAGAAGGTGCGAAAGTTACTGTAAAGGTTCTTTCACACGTTAAAGGAGACAAGGTATTAGTCTTCAAAAAGAAAAGAAGAAAAGGATACCAAAAATTGAATGGACACAGACAATTGTTTACTCAAATTCAAATTGAATCAATTTCTGCTAACTAAAAATTTTTTTAAGATATGGCACATAAAAAAGGAGTTGGGTCTTCGGACAATGGTAGAGACTCACAATCGAAAAGACTAGGAGTAAAGAAATTTGGTGGAGAGCAAGTAATTGCTGGTAACATTATCGTTCGCCAAAGAGGAACTAAACATCACCCAGGTGAAAATGTTGGTATGGGAAAAGACCACACTTTATTTGCATTAACTGACGGTGAAGTGGAATTCAGAAAAAAGAGAAATAACAAATCGTTTGTTTCTATTAAAGCAGAAGCTTAAATAAAAACTCGTTTTGACGATATTAAAGGCTACTCATTTGAGTGGTCTTTTTTATTTTAGAACTTTTTGGTTTAAATAATCCATCATCAAAGCTGTTTTAGAAAACCGCTTTTATATATTTACACTTTAAAAATTAAGTTATGCTTCAAGTAAAATATATTCTTGACAATAAAGAAAAAGTTATTGAAGGTCTAAAAAAAAGAAACCTAGATTCAGATTCACTTATTCAAGAAATCATTAAACTAAACATTAAAAGAAAAGATCGTATTTCTAAAGTTGAAATACTACGTGCTGAAGGGAATAAAATGTCCAAAGCTATTGGTGAATTATTCAAAAAAGGAAAAAATGAAGAAGCAAACGAAGCGAAATCAAAAGTACAAGCTATAAAAGGAGAACAAAAATCTCTTGAAGATGGACTGCATGAAATAGAAAATAAATTTACAGACTTATTATACCATATTCCTAACGTTCCGCATGAAACAGTTCCAACAGGAAAATTAGAAGAAGACAATGTAGAAATTTTTAGGGAAGGTGATATTCCTAATCTACATGAAAGCGCTAAACCCCACTGGGATATCGTTAAAGAAAAAGACATTATTGATTTTGAAACTGGTGTTAAAATAGCTGGAGCGGGTTTTCCTATCTATAAAGGAAAAGGTGCGCGTTTACAACGAGCCTTAATTAACTTCTTTTTAGACGAAGCTGATAACTCAGGTTACCATGAAGTAATTCCTCCATTATTAATTAACGAAGCTTCAGGGATCGGGACGGGTCAATTACCCGATAAAGAAGGTCAAATGTACCATACTGTTGCTGATGACTTATATCTAATTCCTACTGCAGAGGTTCCTGTAACAAACATTTATCGTGACGTAATTTTATCAGATGATGAATTACCTAAGAAGCACACCGCTTATACTCCATGTTTTAGAAGAGAAGCAGGTTCTTATGGAAAAGATGTTAGAGGATTAAACAGACTACACCAATTTGATAAAGTTGAGATTGTTCAGGTTGTTCACCCTGACAATAGTTATGCTGTATTAGATGAAATGGTTGACCATGTAAAAGGTTTGGTTAGAAAACTAGGACTTCCATTTAGAATTTTAAGATTGTGTGGTGGAGATTTAGGGTTCACTGCTGCCTTAACATTTGATTTTGAAGTTTATTCAACTGCTCAAGATAGATGGTTAGAAGTTAGTTCCGTTTCAAATTTCGAAACTTACCAAAGTAATCGACTAAAATTAAGATTCAGACAAGGTAAAGACAAACCTCAATTAGCACATACTTTAAATGGAAGTGCATTAGCATTACCAAGAATAATGGCTGCATTAATTGAAAACAATCAAAATGAAAAAGGAGAGGTTTTAATACCTGAAGTACTTCAAAAATATACAGGATTCGAAAAGATGTAATTTTGTACTTTTTTTAAACAAAAGGGCTGAACATAATATTCAGCCCTTTTTCATTTTATGTTAGTAAATCTTATTTACAGTCCTTGAAATTTTCATATCCTACTTTGTAACCTAAAACAACTTTTACGAATACTAACTAAAAAGGAATCGCCGTTAAAAAATGTTAACACTTTAACATTCGAACATTTTAACGTTACATTTAAATTGTGAAAGAAAATCACTTAAAAATATTAGTATCAGTTATGACGGCTGCATTACTGGGCATAATTGTCGTACAAGGCTATTGGCTAAACAGTGCTATCGAACTAAAGGAACAACAATTCAAAGAAAGTGTAATGCATGCAATGAGTGTTTCCGTGCAGCGATTAGAGCGCCTAGAAAAACGATCACTTTACAATAATATTCAACAAGCCCAACCTGTTATCAAGCCATTTTCTATAAAAACCCATACTTCAATAGATACTAATTTAAACTCAAAAAATTATTCATTCGAACTAGAGGAAGAAAGTGTTTTTGAAACAGCTGAAGGAAAACTAATAAAAAAAACAACACAAATCCTGAAGGATGCAAATGGTAGTATAATTCAAAAATCGTACAATACTATTAAATCAAAAAACAGAAGAAATGTTTATAATGACCCTTCAAAAAACACGATATTTAAAAATATTATCCAAGACCTAACAAGTTTCGGAAGACCAAAAGGAATTACAGAAAGAGTTAACCCTCACCTTTTAAGTAAACTTTTAAAGACAGAACTTAAAAACCATGGAATTAATACTAAATTTCAAATTGGTCTATTCTCAAACAATAACCTCGTCTTAAAAGAAAAAGGTGTTGAAACTGCACAATTTATGAACTCCCCCTACTCTATTCAGCTTTTCCCTAGTGATTTCTTTTTCAGCAGAGACCATTTAAGCATTATTTTCCCTAAAGAACGTGGATTCTTAATCAAATCAGTTGGTGACGTTATCGCATTGTCATCTGTATTTATTTTAACCATTGTAATTGTATTTTGGATTACTTTTGCCACTGTTGTTCGTCAGAAAAAAGTAGCTGTTATTAAGTCTGACTTCATAAACAATATGACACACGAGTTAAAAACTCCTATTTCTACCATATCCCTAGCTTGTGAAGTTTTGAATGATCAAGACATCCCTAAAACACAAGAAAGAACTTTGCATTACGTTGATGTAATTAACTCAGAAAACAAACGATTAGAGACATTAGTTGAAAATGTCCTACAAAGCGCTGTATTAGATAAAGATGATTTTAAACTTAAATTTCATGAAATTAATACTCAAGATGTAATAAATCATGCTTGCAACCAAGCCAAGGTAAGAGTAGAAGGAAAAAACGGAAACATAACTACACTCTTCAATGCTCAAACATCAATTATTATAGCTGACAAAATACACTTTACCAACATCATCAATAACCTTCTTGATAATGCTATAAAATATACACCGGTAACTCCATCAATTATAATTTCAACTCGAAATTTAAACAATGGAATTGTGATTGACGTTACAGATAATGGAATTGGAATAACGAAAGAAAATACAAGTAAAATATTTGATAAACTATATAGAGTTCCTACCGGAAACGTCCATGACGTTAAAGGATTCGGATTAGGTTTGAGCTATGTTAAGGCTATTATTGATAAGCACCAGGGATCCATCAAAGTAACAAGCCAAATAGGAAAAGGCTCTGTATTTAGTATTTATTTACCTTTTAAACCAAACGAAGATGAGTAACAATATAAAAATATTATTAGTTGAAGACGACGCTAACCTAGGATCTCTACTACAGGAATACTTAATAGCAAAAGGATATGACTGTCAACTAGAAACGGATGGAGATAAAGGAATTAAAGCATTTTTAAAAAATGAATTTGATCTTTGTGCACTGGATGTTATGATGCCGATTAAAGACGGATTTACACTTGCTAAAGAGATTAGAAACACGAATAAAGAAGTTCCTATTATCTTCCTTACAGCAAAGTCTTTAAAGGAAGATAAAATTGAGGGTTTTCAAAGTGGAGCTGACGATTACTTAACGAAGCCTTTTTCTATGGAAGAGTTATTGTTAAGGATAAAAGCAATCTTACGCAGAACAAATGGTGCCAGCACTGTAAAACAAGAGCTTAAATATTTTGAAATTGGTTCTCTTAGTTTTGATTACGATAGAAGAGTTTTAAAGGGGAAAGAAGATCCTGGTCAAAAATTAACAAGTAAGGAGGCTGATTTATTAAAGCTCTTGTGTGAAAACACGAATGATGTACTAGAACGTAATGTTGCTCTAAATAAAATTTGGAAAGACGATAGCTACTTTAACGCAAGGTCAATGGATGTGTACATTACTAAACTTAGAAAGTACTTAAAAGCAGATCCAAAGCTTGAAATCGTAAACATGCATGGAAGAGGATTCAAATTGTTGACTACTTAAAATATTAACAGGTCATCATAATTATTTAACGGTCCTTTTTCTCAAACAATAATAAGCTTGTTATCAAGGCAAAAATAGTAACTCCGGCTTGAGTTTCTAATGTATCCTCCCAAAACATGCCAAGGATTAAAACAGCTTGTGTAATAATGAACAAAAAGTTCAAAGAACCAGTATATGAATTCCAATAATAAACTAAAATAAAAAGAAAGATAAATAAACCAACTACCCCTAACGCAATCCCAGTAGAAAGGTACTGGTTGTGAGAACGCAATTTAAAAATACGGATTTCACCATTCGTACTTTTTCCGTACTCTGATAAAAAAGATTTATTAACATCTCCTGTTCCAACTCCAAACATCCAATTATCCTTAAATAGTTTCGCCCCAGTTTTCCAAAAAATGAATCGCATTGTTATGCTATTGCCTCTAAAATGACCCGATTGAATTGCTTCATTTATTTCCCAAAAAGATTGATAAACACGCTTACTCACTGGATTGCAATCAGTAAAGAATACGTTTGTTAACCCGTTTTCTATGTAATGAATATCTTGATTGGAAAGAGCCGAAATGCCTATTGAATCTTTCGTTAAACCTTTAGATGCTAGGTAGCGATAAAGTATGGGGAAATAATTATAACCATTTCTAATTTCTTTGAGGTTTAAAGTACTTCTTTTAGTCCATTCTGATTCAACTTCATTCTTATTAATATTCCGATAGACATAATGTCCGTTTTCAGTTGACTTGTTATTTAAATCATGAAAATAATTTACTCCCGATTTTGTTTTTTCCAATGCGACATCTTCGTGATTTATAAAAACTAACTTATACATACGATATATCCGAAGACTAGAGTAAGCAAAAACAACCAATAAAATAGCACTCAATGTAACCGTTAATAATTTTTGTCCTTTTAAAATAAACTTAATAAATAACACTAAAATTATTGGAATCAAAACAATTCCTGTTAAGCTTTGACTATACCCCAAAATGAATACAATCCAACAAAGCGGTATAAGCAAAAACCATTTCGAGAAATGATTTAGCTTTGTTAGTCCCCAAAGTCCTAGACCAAAACCTACGCACAATATTAACGACAATCGAATAAGACTTATAAATGGTGAAATAATCCTTAAATCCACCCAATCCGACGCTGTATTATAATTTAAATTATAATTAACAAACCCAATAACAGTAGCCGTAATAGCAGAACTAGTCATTAAAATAAAAGCCGAAATAATTTGCTTACGATTAATTGAATAACTGGTCGTGAATAAAACCGGCAAAATAAATAAAGGTGTTTTTATCTTTACATCTTTCCAACCGAACTTCATATCTTCGGTATAAAACAACCCAAAAACAAAAATCAGAAACAAACCTGTTGATGCTAGTAATAACTTATAATTATTTTGAAGGCCTTCCCATTTTTGTCTCCAATCCCACTTTACTAGCCAAGCAACGGCCATTAATATAATGGACAGAGAAGTCGTGAATTTAGAAACAGAAATGCTGGCAGACAAAGCAAATAAGCCTGTGAAAAAGATGTAATATCCTATTTTTTCGTTTTTGGAACCCAACTTATATTTAATTTCCAGATAAAATAGAAGTGTAACGGTCCTTATTGGTTAAAATCTCAACAGCTTCGTCTACAAAAAGATCATTCCCTAAGCTACTTTCAATTTTTCCTACTTGAAAGAAAAAACGAGAAGCGATTTCAATTTCTAAGAACCCTTTTATTTGGCTTTTAAACTTATTTAAATCCAACTTCTTTTTAAGAATTATTTTATCCTCAATCAATTTAATTTCTGAAGCTATGTCAACTAGTATACTATCTTTTTCAGCGCTCTTCTTCAAAGCTTTAAGTCCTTTACCAGTACTGGTTTGGTAATCGTATTCATTATCTAACAAGTAAGTAATAAAAGATTGATATTCATCATCAGTTAACCTGAAGTTTTTAGCATTACTTATTGAATCGTGCTCAAGAACATATTTAGTAGCAAAATTAAATACATGATTTTTAGAAAGTAACGCTCTTGTTATTGCACCATATTTCTCGCTATCCTTTTCAACATCAGGTTTAATACCCGCTCCATCTAAAACTAATCTTCCATTTTGAGTTTTAAACTCAGTTAATAAGGAGTCTGGAATTTTCTTTGGATTACCATCTTCGTCCTTATGAGCGTAATCTATTGCTTGAATACACCTACCGCTTGGAATGTAATATTTAGCTGTTGTTACTTTAATACTTGTGTTGTATTTCAAATTGCGAGTTGTTTGAACCAATCCCTTCCCATAAGTGTTCGATCCCAAAATAACTGCTCTATCAAAATCTTGTAGTGCACCACTTACAATTTCACTGGCTGAAGCAGATCCTCCATCTACCAAAATCACTATTGGAATTTCTTTGTCTAATGGTGCGTTAAGTGTTTTGTAAATTTTAGTCCATTCTTCAATTTTCCCTCGAGTTTCAACAACCTTTACTCCTTTTTTAGTAAACAAACCAACAATGTTTATGGCTTCATGTAATAAACCTCCCGGATTACCTCTTAAATCAAATACCAGTGATTGGAAATTTGGATTCTTTTTTAATTCTAAAAATGCAGTTTTCACTTCTTTGGATACATTTCTCGTGAAACTTTTCATTTTAATATAGCCTACATTCTCGGTAATCATTCCCTGATAAGGAACACTTTTAATTTGAACTTTCTCCCTTTTAAAAGACACTTCAAAATCCGCTTCTGTTCCAGGTCGCTGAATGGTAACAGTAATACTTGTACCAGGATTCCCTTTTAATATTTTACTCAAATCAGATGTCGATTTACCCTTAACATCTTTCCCATCAACTTTTAAAATCACATCTCCACCTCTTAAACCTGCTTTAAAAGCTGGAAAACCTACATATGGCTCACCAACAACTACAAAGTCATCTATCTTTCGAATACGGGCTCCAATTCCTCCATACTGACCAGTAGTCATTAACTTATAATCCTCAATATCAGATTCAGGATAGTATACCGTGTAAGGATCGAGACTTTTTAGCATGGCATCTATTCCAACCTTCATTAATTCTCCAGGTTGAGTACCATCAACGTAAAGTGAATTTACTTGCTTGTATACTTCAGTAAAGATGTCTAGATTCTTACCCACTTCAAAACGATCCGAAGTGTCTTCTAATTCAACAAAACTTAACAGAATTAAGGATAAGAACCCCGCCAAAAAATAGATTTTACTTTTTTTCATAATTATCAATATTTTTGGCCAAACGGGTTAGTAATTCTTTTATTTTAGTTTCAACTAATTCAAAACTAGGAATAGACTCCGCATTACAAATAATCATTGTGTTTACGGCACAATGATTATTATTCATAGCCGCGTATAAAATGGTTTTATTTAATCTTAAAGATTCTTTCACCAATCTTTTTATGTGATTTCGATCAACAGCTCTTTTAAATTTCTTTTTAGGTACACCAATTCCAAATTTGGCATTTACAACATCCTCATGAGAAACAGTATAGAACGCTCTAAATGGATAGGAAGCAACAGATAATTTTGGCCCTCCAAAAATATCTTCCACAATTTTTTTCCCCTTAAGCCTCTGACTTTTATCTAATGTATTTCTCATATTAGTCTTCAATATACTCGCTAATAAAAATAATCATTTAAAAGAGAATAATTTAAAATCTAATCATAAACGAGGAAATACTTTAATATAGAGAGTAAATCTTTAAGATAAAGATGCTACGGTCAACCAAATAACAGTGAAAAATTCATAACATTACAATAAATAAACGCTCCAAAAACTTGTTCCTGTTATAAAGTCAAACTTTCACCAAGAATACTCCCTAATTGGATTTTCGCTTTGTATTTGAAAAAACACCTTAAATTTCTAAGCAAAATTAAAACACACTGTTTCTCCAGTTGAAAAAGAAAACAAATAATAAAATCCTGAAAGCGTTTCACTTTTATGATTTATAAATATAGAGAATAGATCATATTTATTTGATTTCTTTCAAGCAATGACTACTATACAATAAGTTCATCTCAAAAAAACTGGGTTCATTGATGCCGAACGAAGCATAGCTAGGAATATTAACTATTTATCTCGATAAATCGCTGAATATCTCTCGACGTTCCAAAAACAATTAAGGTATCCGTTTGCTTAATAATCGTATCAGCCGACGGAACTCCTAGGATATGCTGAACGACTTCGATGGAGTTCCCTTTGTCTTCTTCGAAACAGCGCTTAATTGTAATTAAATTTAAGCGATACTTATTTCTCAAACCAATATCTTCAACACTTCTTTCGGCAATGTCTACAGGAGGTTTTATTTCTGCCACCTCGTAATCATCTGGTAATTGTAAAAACGAAACAATATTTGGATTAATTAATTGTTCAGCTACAAATACTCCAATTTCTTTTTCAGGTTCTAGGATTTCTTCTATACCCATTCTCAAAAGAATTTTTTTCTGATTTTCATCATTAGAGCGAGCAATTATTCGTTTAACGCCCAATTCTTTTAATTGAAAACAACACAATAATAAAGCTTCAAAATTGGATCCAATCGCAACAACTACAGCATCACATTCATGAATGTTTTGAGCCTCAAGAGCCTTTCCGTCTGTTGCGTCCATTGTTACTGCCAAAGCAACAAAATCTTCAACCTCCTCAATAAGGTCCTCTCTATTATCAATTGCGATTACCTCAGCACCTCTATCACTTAAAATTTGGGCAATGGCTTTACCATATTTCCCCATTCCTATTACAGAAAACTTTGTACCTCTCATGAATGAAATTATTGTGAATTATAAAGATAAGCTTTAAGTCCCTTTTAATGAAGGGATTTAAGAAGGGAAATGTTTTTGAAAAATCTCAACCATTTTTTTTGTTTTAATAGGTTTGCCAATATAATCAGTCTCCCTTTATTGATCTGCATTCACTTATTGCGATCAATGCTTAAAAGTGCTATATACAATCTGTTTTTAATTGCTTTTGTAGCTTACGTTTTTAATCATTGCTAAAGTTTCAATACTTGTTCAGCTGACGTTAAATTGCCTGCCTGTGATTTTTATTCAAGCTTACAAATCCTTAATTATTAAAAATAACACAAGCTAGCTTCTCTAATAAAAAATCACCTAGTATAGGTTTTTACAAGCTTTTCGTTTACCATTGCAAAATATAAATTGCGTTTATGTTTTTCCTTATCAATCTCTTTTAAGACAACTATGTTTCGTCTTTTATACTCCAAAAAGCGATTTGACTTAAAAGAAAAAGCCCTCTCGAAAGAAGGCTTTGAATATAATTTAACACCTACGAATTAGGCTATAACACCACCGTTATCGCTTCCGCCTTGTGGCGCTACAAACTGTAATTCTCCTTTGCTGTTTTCGGCCATCAAAATCATACCTTCCGATTCAATTCCAAGCATTTTCCTAGGAGAAAGATTAACTAATATAGATACTTGTTGACCAATTAATTTTTCTGGTTCAAAAAACTGAGCAATTCCAGAAACAACCGTTCTTTGATCAATTCCTGTATCCACTTTAAGTTTTAATAATTTTTTTGCCTTTTTAATTTTCTCAGCTTCGATAATCGTTCCAACACGAATATCCATTTTTTGGAATTCGTCAAACGAAGTTGTTTCTTTTTGCGGCTCCACAACTTTATTTGCAGCTTCAGCATCTTCTTTTGCTTGATTAAGCTTAGCTCTTTGAGCATCTACAACCTCATCATCAATTCTTTGAAACAATAATGAAGGCTTATTTATTTGATGCCCTTCAGTAATATTATCTTCCGTTAAAGTATCCCAGTTCAAGCCTTCCAAATTCATCATTTCGGATAGTTTAGAAGCTGTTTCCGGTAAAAAAGGAACTGATAAAACAGCTAAGGAAGAAGTAATTTGTAAAGCGATATTCATAATCGTCTTCACTCTTTCTTCATCTTGTTTAATCAATTTCCAAGGCTCTGTTTCTGCCAGGTATTTATTACCTAAAGCAGATAACTTCATTAATTCGGATAAAGCTTCTTTATACCTGTGCTTTTCAATACTTGCACTTATTTTAATTGGGAATGTATTTAATTGAACAATTACGTCCTTATCTAAATCTGTTAATTCATTTCTCCCTGGAACAACTCCTCCCCAATACTTAGTCGTTAAAACAAGTGCTCGGTTTACGAAATTCCCAAGGTTTGCTACTAACTCATTGTTATTTTTAGCTTGGAAATCAGCCCAAGTAAAATCAGCATCTTTTTGCTCTGGTAAAATTGAACATAGAACATATCGTAATACATCCGTTTTATCAGGGAAATCAGTTAAGAAATCATCCAACCAAACTGCCCAATTTTTAGAAGTAGAAAACTTCTCACCTTCCAAGTTTAAAAATTCATTCGCTGGAACGTTTTGAGGTAAAATGTAATCTCCCATTGATTTTAACATACTTGGGAAAATTACTGAATGGAAAACAATATTATCTTTTCCTAAGAAATGTACTAGTTGAGAATTTCCATCCTTTTTCCAATAATCTTCCCAGTTTCTGTTATAATCATTTTCTAAAAGTTGCTTTGTAAACGAAACATATCCGATTGGAGCGTCAAACCATACATAAAGTACTTTTCCTTCTCCGCCTTCAACAGGTACAGGAACTCCCCAATCTAAGTCTCTTGTAATCGCTCTTTGATGTAAACCAGCATCTAGCCAAGATTTCACTTGCCCATAAACGTTTGCCTTTAAAACAGGCCTCATTTCTTCAATCCACTCTTTTAACCAAGGCTCAAATTTATCCAAAGGTAAAAACCAATGTTTAGTATCTCTTAAAACGGGCTTGTTACCGCTCAAAGCGGATTTTGGATTTATCAAATCGGTAGCGTTCAAGGTTGCTCCGCATTTTTCACACTGATCTCCATAAGCGCCTTCATTTTTACATTCTGGGCAATCACCTGTAATGTATCGATCGGCTAAAAATTGATTATTCTCTTCATCATAGTATTGCTGAGAAACCTCTTCTCTAAAAACACCATCATCAGATAGCTTTTTAAACCACTCGCTTGACGTTTCGTAATGTCCTTTTGATGAAGTTTGACCAAAGTAATCAAGTGAAACGCCCAATCCTTTTAAAGAATCCTTAATAATATTATGATATCGATCTACAACCTCTTTAGGTGTAACACCTTCGTTTTTGGCCTTAATTGAAATTGGCACTCCATGTTCATCTGTACCTCCAATGAATACAACATCTTCTCCTTTTGCTTTTAAATATTTAACATAAATATCCGCAGGAATATAAACCCCAGCAACGTGTCCTAAATGAAGTGGACCATTTGCGTAAGGTAATGCTGTTGTAACCGTAAATCTCTTTGCCATTTGGCAAAATTACACAAATACAGTTTAAACTGATACAATAACTACTTGTTCTTTTTGTCTTCTCCATCTTTATCTTCTAAATAAAGTGGATCAACATATTTATCCAAGGGTGGCGTTTTACAAGAATTTAATGCAATTGTTGTAAAAATGGTTAGTGGTAAAAAGAATGCAAGGGTTTTCATACTCTAAAATTAACAAATTATTAGGCTCGAAAAAGTAAAATTGACGAACAAATTCTTTTCAGCTAACTTTGCACCCTGATTCAATAGATTATGGAAGCCCAAAAAAACATTCGATTACTAGATTTAAATGAAATTAAAGCCTTTTTTTCTGAGATTGGTGAAAAACCGTTTAGAGCTAAACAAGTGTATGAATGGCTTTGGAAAAACTCGGCAATGAGTTTTGATGACATGTCCAACTTGTCTCTTGACACTCGAAATAAATTAAAAGAAAACTTCACACTTCCATCGGTTAAAATTAAAACGAGCCAAATCAGCTCTGACAAGACGATTAAAAACGCTTTTGAGTTAGTGGATGGAAATATTGTTGAAGGGGTTTTAATCCCATCTAAAACAAGAATGACAGCTTGCATATCCTCTCAAGTTGGATGTAGTTTAACTTGTAAGTTTTGTGCAACAGGTAAATTAAAGCGCTTAAGGAATATTAGCTTTGATGAAATCGTTGACCAAGTTGCCCATATTAAACGGCAAGCTGAGGAAAATTATAAAAGACCGCTTACAAATATTGTTTATATGGGAATGGGAGAACCTTTATTAAACTACAAAGGAATGATGGATTCTATTGATAAAATCACGGCTCCTGATGGATTGGCAATGTCACCAAAGCGAATTACGGTATCTACAGCTGGTATTGCTAAAATGATCATGAAACTGGGAGACGATCGTGTTAAATTTAATTTAGCCTTGTCTCTTCATGCTGCAAATGATAAAAAGCGTGACCATATTATGCCTATAAATGAGCAAAATTCTTTGGCTTCCTTAGCAGAGGCGTTAATTTACTTTCATGAGAAAACAGATTCAAGGGTTACTTTTGAATACATCGTTTTTAAAGATTTTAACGATTCACTCGAAGATGCTTCAGAATTAGCACAGTTCTCTCGAAACATTCCTTGTAAAATAAATATTATTGAATATAATCCGATTGACGACAGCGGCGAATTTGAACAAACAACACCTGAACGATTAGATGCTTTTGTAAAGTTTCTAGAAAATCGAAACATTATTGTTAATGTAAGAAGGTCGAGGGGTAAAGATATTGATGCTGCATGTGGTCAATTGGCGAATAAACATTAAGGTTTATTTTGAAACGTAGAATTACTTTTCTCTTTCTGTTGTGTAAAGAATCAAATCGATTAAACTTTGACGCGAAGTACTCTCTGGATATTGGTTAATCATTTGAATTGCTTCTTCTCTAATTTCGTACATCTTTTTCTTTGTGTACTCAATTCCACCTGAAGCCTTTACTTTTTCAATTAACTCCGTTACTTTTTTTTGGTTTTCATTGTGATTTTTCACAACACTGATCATCCACCTTTTTTCCTTTTTGGTTGAGTTATTTAGAGCATAGATTAATGGCAACGTCATTTTACGCTCCTTTATATCAATGCCCACTGGTTTCCCAATTAAACTTACCGATGACTCATAATCGAATAAATCATCTTTAATTTGAAAAGCAACTCCAATTTTTTCTCCTAAGAGTTTTAACTTTTTAACCTCTTCAATACTTCCTCCTGCAGATGAAGCTCCACTGGCACAACAGGCGGCAATTAACGTAGCTGTTTTTTGACGAATTATTTCGAAATAAACTTCCTCCTTAATATCTAATCTTCGGGCTTTCTCAATTTGTAAAAGTTCACCTTCACTCATTTCTTTTGTTGCCTCCGAAATAATCTCAAGGAAATCGTAATCTTTATTTTGAGAAGCTAACTGAAGACCCTTACTTAGTAGGAAGTCACCAACTAGTACCGCAATTTTATTTTTCCAAAGTGCATTAATTGAGAAGAAGCCTCTTCTTTTGTTCGCATCATCTACAACATCATCATGAACCAATGTAGCAGTATGAATCATTTCAATTAAACTTGCTGCTCTGTATGTTCTTTCAGTAACTCCACCACAAAGGTTCGCTGCCAAAAAAACAAACATAGGACGCATTTGCTTGCCTTTTCGTTTAACAATGTAGTGTGTGATTTTATCCAATAAGGGAGCACTCCCTTTCATTACTTCTTTAAACTTGTCTTCAAACAAGCTCATTTCTGTTGCAATTGGTGCCTTTATTGATTTTACGGATGCCATTTGACAGCAAAATTAACGAAAAATTAAGTGTTATTCCGAAAATAGAAGACTTAACTACAAAGTTTATTTCTCACTTCTGTGCTTAACAACCTTTGCTTCTGCGTAAAAAATCAATTGCTCAGCGATATTTTTACACAAATCACCTACCCGTTCTAGTTTTCGTATCGTTGAAAATAAAAACAACGCTTGTTTAGTTGCCTCTGAATCATTTCTTAAATAAGCCGTAATCACATCTGGTGCAGCTAGTTTAATCTCATTTAATGATTTATCCAATTTAAAAATTTTCCTTGCTAAACCAAGATCTTCTCTATCAAAAGCATCTTCTAGCATTTCCAACATTTGAAGGGCTATATCATACATTTTAGTGAACCTCAATTGCTCAAATAAATCTTTTTCGAACTTTTTATCCATTTCCATTATGTAACTAGCAATACCTTCTGCATGATCACCTATCCTTTCGATGTCTGATATCACTTTTAAAATGGCGATTACTAATCTTAAATCAGAAGCTACGGGATTGTGTAACGCAAAAATATTTTCACAATCACGATCAATTCTTAGTTCAAAATTATTCAAGTGCTTTTCCGAAATAAAAATTTCGTCTGCTAAATCTTGATCCTTATTCAAAAAAGCTTCTTTTGATTTTTGAAGCTGAATTTTTGCCATCGTAATCATTTCAACTGTTGATGATTTTAAGGCTTTTAATGTTGTTTCTAATTGTGTCATTTTATAAAATCTAATTAGGGGGATTATCCAAATCTACCTGTAATATAACTCTCTGTTTTCTCCATACTCGGGTTGGTGAAAATCTTGTCGGTTTTATCAAACTCTATTAATTCCCCCATATAAAAAAACGCTGTATCATCGCTCACTCTAGCAGCTTGTTGCATATTATGCGTAACAATCACAATAGTGTATTTCTTCTTTAAATCTTGTAGTAATTCTTCTATTTTAGATGTGCTAATAGGATCTAATGCTGAAGTTGGTTCATCCATTAAAATGACCGAAGGCTCTACCGCTAATGTTCTAGCTATACAAAGCCTTTGCTGTTGTCCACCTGATAAAGCCAATGCCGATTTTTTGAGCTGATCTTTAACCTCATCCCACAATGCAACTTGTTTTAACGAATTAATCACGCGCTCTTCAATAAACGCTTTATCTGTAATTCCTTGAATTTTTAATCCAAAGGCTACATTCTCATAAATAGATTTGGGAAATGGATTTGGTTTCTGAAAAACCATTCCAACTTTTTTTCTTAATTCTTCAACCTTAACTGATTTACGATATATCTTTTCTCCATCAATTTCAATTTCACCTCTTAAAGCAAAGCCCTCGACATAATCATTCATTCGATTAAGAACTCTCAGGAATGTAGACTTCCCACAACCTGAGGGTCCAATAAAAGCCGTTACAGATTTCTCATTGATTTTCATGTCAATATTTTTAATTGCTTGAAATTCACCATAAAACACATCCACATTTCTAGCCTCTAACATTATCTTTTTTTCGCTCATTACCACTTAACTTTTTTCTGCCATCTATTTCTTAAATAAACAGCAAATCCGTTCATAACTAATGTAATCATCAACAATACTATTATTCCTGCAGCAGCATTTACTTTCATTGCTTCTCTGGCATCAGGCATCCAAGTATATATTTGCATCGGAATTACGGTGTATTCTGACAGCAAACCATCTGGAGCATCATAAATATATGCGGCCGCTCCTACCACAATTAAAGGAGCAGTTTCTCCAATTGCTCTGGATAGGGCTAAAATTACTCCCGTTAAAATCCCGCCTATTGAAGATGGTAAAACTTGCGTCCAAATGGTTTGCCACTTTGTAGCTCCCAAGCCATAAGCTGCTTGTTTAATTGAATTAGGTACCGACTTGATTGCTTCTCGTGTTGCTACAATCACAATTGGCAAAACCAACAGCGATAATGTTAAAGCTCCAGCAACAACAGACTTACCTAATCCCATTATTCTTACGAAAACCTCTAAGCCTAATAAGCCATAAATAATTGAGGGTACCCCTGCTAGGTTTGAAATATTTATTTCTAGTAACGATGAAACCCAATTTTTCTCACTGTACTCTTCTAAATAAATTCCTGCTCCAACTCCTAAAGGAATCGAAATAGATGCTGTTAAAATTAAAATCCAAAGCGTACCCAGCAATGCTGGGAATATCCCTGAAGTTTCTGGCTTTAAACCGGAAGGTGAATTGGTGAAGAATGTAGCATCGATTCTTGAAATCCCTTCCATAAATATGTCAGTCATAAAAACAACTAACAGTACAACTCCAATTAATGTGGAAATAACCCCCCAGTATTCAAATAACTTGTCTTTAATTCTATTTTTTGTAGCCACATTAATCATACTTTTCTTGGTATTTCTTTTTGATGAAATAACTGATATTATTCAAGATAAACGTGAACAAAAATAAGGTGATTCCAGCTGCAAAAAGTGATTTATATTCAATCGATCCATGCTCTACGTCACCAGTTGTTACTTGAACAATAAAAGAGGTTATGGTTGCAATGGTTTCTGTTGGATCGAGTGTTAAAGTTGGTTTTTGTCCTGCCGCGATAGCAACAATCATCGTTTCTCCAATCGCTCTTGAAATTGCTAAAATAATGGAGACAATAATTCCTGAGGATGCTGCCGGCACTGTCACTTTAAAAGCAGTTTGCAGTCTAGTTGTTCCCATTCCGTAAGCCGCTTCTCTTAATGACTTAGGGACTGCGTATAATGCATCTTCACTTATCGAAGAAATATACGGTATGATCATAATTCCCATTACTAATCCTGCCGACAAAGCATTAAATGAATCTATATCGATAAACTGTTTTAAAAATGGAGTAACGACTGTTAATGCGAAAAATCCGTAAACAATAGTCGGTACTGCCGCCAATAACTCTAAGGCAGGTTTAATTCTTTTTCGAAATACTTTGGGAGCAAACTCGTTTAAATAAATAGCGATGCTTAACCCTATAGGAATGGCAACGCCAACAGCAATAACTGTAGTTAAGAATGTACCTGCCAATAAGGAGCCTATACCAAAATGCTTATCCTTAAACATCGGTGTCCATTTCTTGTCGGTAATAAAATCTATGAATGATACTTCTTGAAAGAATTCAAAAGTATCTAAAAGAAGTACTAATATTATTCCTAAAGTGATTAAAATAGAAATTGATGCACACAGGAACAACAATTTCTCTATGATCATTTCTTTAACCTTCATTCCAAAACTGATCTAATTTATTAATTTAAAATACCGGAGTACTCGAAAACAGTACCCCGGTAACTTCTGTTGATTATTTCGAAGTGGTAAAATCTTCGAACTTTTTGAGAGATTCTTCATAATCTGATGCTGGTAGTGGTACATATCCCACAGTTTTAGCTACCCCTCCTGCATTTTTAAGGTAAAACCGCACGAATGAGGCTACCTCAGGTTTTACTGTAGATTGCTTTGATACATATATAAATAACGGTCTTGATAATGGGGCGTAAGTTCCAGTTTTAACTGTTTCCATATTGGGTTTTACACCGTTTACAGCAACTAACTTCAACTTGTCTTTATTCGCTTCATAGTATGCTAAACCAAAAAACCCTAGTGCGTTTTGATCTCCTGCGATACCTTGAACTAATACGTCATCGTCTTCGGATGGCGAATAATCTGAACGGATAGCTCCTGATTCTCCAACGATTGCTTCTGTAAAATAATCGAACGTTCCTGATGCTGTCCCAGGACCAAATAACGCAATTTCTTCACTCGGCCAGCCCTCACGAATATCTGCCCAAGTTTTAACTACACCTTCTGCAGCTGGCTCCCACAACTTCTTTAAATCGGCTGATGATAAACTGTCAGCCCAAGTATTTTCTTTATTAACCAAAACAGCTAATCCATCATAAGCTACTTCAAGTTGTAAGTATTCAACTCCAGCATCCTTACATTTTTTAACTTCTTTTGCTTTAATCGGTCGAGATGCATCAGACACTTCAATTTCTCTTGAGGAGAACATTTTAAATCCTGATCCCGATCCTGATTTATTAACGATTACTTTAACCTTAGGCTCTTCTCTTCGAAATAATTCAGCTATACCGCCCGAAATAGGGAATACTGTGCTTGAACCATCTATTCTAATTTTCCCTGTTAACTCTTTTGCTGAATCAGCTGGCTGAGTTCCATCTTCCTGTACATCTAATTTTGTATTTCCTCCACCACATGATGAAAGTAAAAACCCTGCAAATGCAATTGATGCTAACTTTTTTGTTATTTTCATTTCTATTTATTTGATAACACAAATGTCTAATTTGAATGTTAAATAAAAGTTAACCAGGGTTTAACCTTCCATTAACTGATCATCAAATAAATTGGAAATCCTTAAGATAATTTTAACGTAAAAGAGAAAGTAGAGCCTTTCCCAAGAATACTTTTAACGTTAAGCGTTTGATCGTGAGCTTCCACGATATGTTTAACAATAGACAGACCCAAACCAGAACCACCTAACTTTCTTCCACCGCTTTTATCAACTCTATAAAAACGTTCGAAAATTCGTGATAAATCATCTTCTGAAATTCCTAATCCGTCATCAATCACCTCAATAAGTAAACACTCTTCACTCATTCGGTTAATATCAATAGAAACACTTCCGCTGCTTTTTCCATATTTAATGGCATTTACAACCAAGTTTGAAATAACCTGAAAAATCTTCCCTCGATCAGCGTCTATGAATATTTGATACTTAGGAAAGCCAATTGTATTCAGGGAAATATTCCTTTTTTTAGCTGATAATTCTAATGAATCATAAACCTCATGACACAATTGAATAACATCAAAGGTTTCTACTTCAAGTGGAAATCCACCAGCATCAAGCTTAGTAATCAGATCTAGGCTATCCAATAAGCCTATTATTCTTTCAATACTTCTATCCGCTCTTACCAAGTAGTCTCTATTAATTCTTTTATCTTCTAAACCTCCATCCAAAAGAGTTAGTACATAGCCCTGAATTGTGAAAATTGGCGTTTTTAATTCATGGGCGATGTTCCCAACGTATTCTCTTCTAAACTGTTGTTGGAGGGTTAATTCCTCGACCTCTTCTTCTTTTTGCTCCAAAAAGGTATTTACCTTATAATCTAACTCTTCAAAAGGGTCTTCCGAAATTTTTAACGCTTTCTGATCATAACTTATATTTAACACTTTGTTAAATAGAGTTTTTATTCTTTTGTAAATGAATTTTTTTAAGATCAGTTGGGTAAGAATAAATAATAATATACTGGCGGAAAACGCACCTAAAAAGAGCTTCCATATTGCTTTTTCAGAAAAAAAGAGCAACAAGGAAAATGTAAAAACAAAACTTGTTCCGCTTATTATAAAGATGGTATTTAAAGGCTTTTTAAACATTAACTAGGTAAAATGAATTTGTAACCTACTCCTTTAACAGTTTCAAAACATGCATCTCCAAATTTCTCTCTTAATTTTCGAATATGAACGTCAATCGTTCGGTCACCAACAATTACATCTGTTCCCCAAACTTTATTCATAATAATGTTTCGTTCAAAAACTTTCCCTGGAATAGAAAACAACAGTCCAAACAACTCCATTTCCTTGCGAGGTAAAACTAATTCCTGATCCCCTTTTAGTACCACGTATCTAGACCAATCAATCGTGAATTCTCCGTGAGTTACTAATTTGCTCGTTTCTTCTTTTTTTATTCCTCGTCGTAAAATAGCTTTTATTCTACTTAATAAAACACGAGGCCTAACGGGCTTACTTATGTAATCGTCGGCACCTGCCTCTAAACCTGAAATTTCAGAATAATCTTCTGATCGAGCAGTTAAAAACAAAATTTTAGGGTCATTAATGGATACGTCTTTCTTTATCTGATAACAAGTTTCAATACCATCTAATTCGGGCATCATAACATCAAGAATAATCAAATCCGGTTTGAACGAATTATTCAAAGCGATTGCATCCTTTCCATTGTTTGTCTTTTCGACCTTAAAACCTTCGTTTATCAAGTTATAACCAACAAATTCTAAAATGTCCGGCTCATCATCAACAATCAAAATTCTTACCTCATCCATATTGAATATATTCTTGTTGAAAGTTAAGTAAACCCTTCAGTAAAAACAAAAGGGGGAATAGGTATAACACTTAACCCTTCATAACTTAACGTTAAGGTAACTTAATCGTTACTTACTTTTAACAATCTACTTTTTTCCTCCATTACATAATGAGCAGCTTGAGTCTCTTCTTTAAATTTAGTTCAATACGCTTTCATTTAGTCAGCTAATTTACGGTGATTTGGGAGATCGAGTTCTTAAAAAGCGCATCCTATTAACGAGCTGAAGTGTTGAAAAATATAATATCCTAAAAATTAAAAAAGGGTGAAGTTGACTTATCAACTTCACCCTTTTTTTCAAACAAGTATTAATTAAAATGCTAATTCAAATTGTAATCTATAAATTAAATCGTTTGCCCACTTACCAGATACTACCATAGTCTCAGCCAATGTAACATCAGACTGAACTTTTAGATAATGCCCAACAACATATTTTGACACACCTATTGTGTATTGATTTTGACGATTTAAATCTCCATTTGTATTTGAGAAAGGAATATAAGTAGAATATCTTCCCGATAACTCAACATTGTTACTAAACAAATAACCTCCTTGCAAATTAACCCCCTCACCGACTTCAAAGAAATCTCCAGCTCCGTCGTGTCTTACATATTTCCCTGCAGCATTTACAACATCTGCATTAGCGTATTCCCCCATCAAAGAAAAGCCACGGTACTTGTACATGAAATCGGCATGGAAATTAATGAAATTTCTTCTGCTCGCTAAAATGTCACCCTTTACTTTTCTTGAGAACGTCACATTTTGGTTGTAATCGTATGTTAAACCTATAGCTAATTTTTGACTCTTTTCTCTTTTTAAATCCGATGCAAAGTAATCCCCTTTACTTGTGAAATTTCCAAAAGGTAAAAACTCAACTCTACCTGTATACTCATGTCCAAATGGATGATTCAAACTTTTATCATTTAAACCCTCTCCTTGAGAAATAGCAAACATTTCTCTAACGACCATGTTTCCGATTTTATGTTTATTTCTCAACTGAATACCAGCATCACGATCTAATGTAAACACTGTGTTTAATAACGAACGGTCGACAAACTGCAGTTGTTGAGATGAGATAACACGCTCTCTGTTACCAGGCAACTTAGTTTGCCCAGCCCATATTTCGACATTTTTCCAGAAGTTGTATTTAATAACAGCATCATAAGTAACCCCATTTAGCAAATCATGCTCAATTTTATATTTCACCTTTGGAGAAAATGCCCATCCTCCAAACTTTATTCGAGTTCGTCTTACATAAGCTCTATCAGATTCTTCAACGTGAGAAGAATTATTGTCTTCTCTATGGTAATCATATCTACACTGAATTCGTGTGTTCGCCTTCATTAAAAATGTAGAGTCTTTCCCTAAGATTGTAATCCCTTTTCCATACTTATCAGTAATCTGATTTTGAGCAGACGCTGACAATGTTATAACTGCAGTACCTAGTCCTAATAATAAATTTTTCATCATTTAATTTTTTCGTAAAACAAATGTCAGATTTTATTTAAAAAGAAAAAAGGCCTAAGTGTAAGTTTAACCCTTAATTAACCTCATCTAAAATTCCTTAACGTTAAGTTAACATACGATTAACATTGTTATTTCTTATTTTCGCTTGGAATTTCTTTGGAGAAAGTCCGGTAATAAGAATATTATAACTTGAAAATTTTGGTTAAATCGGCTTTTTAAAACTTTAAAAGCCTTGAAAACAAAGAATTATGGAATTTGGAATTTACGATGTATTTAAAATCCTTGGGGCATTAGCCTTCTTCATTTATGGAATGAAGATGATGAGTGATGGAATACAAAAAGCAGCAGGAGGTAGTTTAAAAAACATCCTTGGGACGATGACTCAGAACAGATTTATTGGTGTCGTTTCTGGTTTTTTAGTTACCGCCTTAGTACAATCATCATCGGCAACAACTGTAATGACAGTTAGTTTTGTAAATGCTGGTATTATTAATTTAACACAATCCGCAGGAGTTTTATTAGGAGCGAATGTGGGTACTACGATTACTGCTTGGTTAGTAACACTGCTTGGATTCAAGGTTAAAATTTCTGTTTTATCCCTTCCTCTTCTAGCGGTTGCTGTTCCAATGCTATTTGCTAAAAAACGAAAGGTTAAGTTTTATGGCGAATTCATCGTTGGTTTTGCACTTTTATTTTGGGGACTTGATGAATTAAAACATGCAGTTCCTGATATTAAACATAATCCTGATGTCTTAAACTTTTTAAAGGATTACGCACATGGAGGATTCTTTACTAATTTGTTATTTATTGGAGTTGGTACGCTTTTAACCATTATTGTTCAATCTTCAAGTGCTGCAATGGCACTAACAATTACTCTATCTATGAATGGTATTATTCCTTTTGAAGTCGCTGCAGCGATGGTTCTAGGAGAGAATATTGGAACAACGATTACAGCTTGGCTTGCTTCCATCCCTGCTAATGTGCATGCAAAAAGAGCCGCTAGAATCCACTCTCTTTTTAATATAATTGGAGTTGTTTGGATGCTTATATTAATTAGCTGGGTAATTGACCTACCTGCTGTAATCCAATGGATAAATACAAACATCCTCCAAAGTGGATTGGACATTACAACACCTGATGGTAGAGGACATGGTATTTCGATCTTCCATACTTCATTCAATATCTTAAATGTTTTAATAATGGTTTGGTTCGTTCCATGGTTGGTTAATACAGCTACTAAAATGGTTAAATCCAAAGGTGATATTGATGAGGAATTCCATTTAGAACATATTGGTGGTGGTTTATTACCTTCTTCAGAACTTTCATTAATGGAAGCGAAAAAAGAGGCTCAGAAATTCACAGATGTTGCTTCAAGAATGAACGGTTTTGTTAAAACACTTGTAAACGAAACAGATAAAAAAGCATTTGACCAAATGCTTAAGAAGATAAGAAAATACGAGGATATTACCGATAGGATTGAAGAAGAAATGGCAATTTACCTTACTAAGATTGGTCAAGGTTCTCTTACCGAAGATACTTCTACAAAAATTAGAGCTTTACATAAAATGATTTCTAATCTTGAAAGAATTGGTGATATCTATTACGGTATGTCGATTTCTTTGGAGAACAAAAAAGAGAGTAAGGTTTGGTTTACTCAAGGACAAAGAGATAACTTGAACAAATACCTTGACTTACTTGATAAAACTTTCAATCAGTTAAAGAGTAATTTAGAATCTGAATTCGGACAAGTTAAATTGGACAAGGCAATAGAGCTTGAACACGATAATAACAAATTGCAAGAATCCCTTCATCAACAACATATTATTGATCTTGAAAAAGGTGAATATGACTTTAAATCCGCTATGCATTATAGAGATTTATTCATGGCTTGTGAAAAAGTTGGAGATCACTTGATTAACGTTTCAGAATCAATGCAGATGAAAATCTAGTTCTTTTAAACGAACTATCTAAATAAGGCTTGAGTAAATTCAAGCCTTATTTTTTTGTCCAAGGGTTTGAAATAACGTTTGATTTATTTCCTGCTCTATCAATTACATAACAAGAATAACGATAAGCACTATCGGTTAAAACACTAAATATAGGTGCTGGTTTTAAAATTAAACTAATTTCACCTTCAATATTTTTATCGTTCGCATTAGGAGTTAAACTAGGCAATTGATATTCTCTTAATAAAGTTGGAGTCATAGTAAAGCCATCACCATCTTTCTCTTCGTATTGTAAAAAGCAATTAAAAACTGTTGAATCATCTTCACCTAAATCTCCATCTCCATCAGTAAATGAAAATGTATACTTGGCTGAATCAATACTGATTCCCGTCTTTGAGTACAAATCGAATGTTTCAAATTTAATTATCGGCGTTTCGTCAAACGATTCATCTTTAATGCAAGACTGAAAAAATCCTGTTATCCCAAGAAATAGTAATATTTTTACGTTGTTACCCATAGCGATCTCAAAATAAATGAATTTAAACGAATTAGAGCATAAAATATTTGAAATTAAAACTCAAACTGAGTTTAAGCAAATAGCACTTCAGGTGTTTAATCACCAATATCAGCACAATGAAATTTATAATAAGTTTTGTAATTTCTTGGGGGAAATACCGGAATCGGTAAAAGAAATACAAGACATTCCTTTTATTCCAATCTCATTCTTTAAATCTCAAACCGTTAAAACGGGTTCTTTTATCGAGCAAAAAATATTTACGAGTAGTGGAACATCAGGAACGGAAACAAGTAAGCACTATGTGAAAAGTCTAAAACTATACGAGACCAGCTTTTTAAAGGCTTTTGACGTTTATTACCCAGACTGGAAAAGCAGTGTTATTATAGGCTTACTTCCTTCATATTTAGAAAGAGAAGGCTCTTCACTGATATACATGGTTGATAATTTAATTAATCACTCGGACAATAAGAACAGTAAATTTGAACTTGAACTAACATCTGAATTTATAAACTACCTAGAAACTTCTCCTGAACCCAAAATTTTATTCGGAGTCACATTCGCCTTAATCGAAATGGCCAATAAAGAAGTAAAGCCTCGAAATACAATTATAATTGAGACGGGTGGTATGAAAGGTAGAGGAAAAGAGTTAACGAGAGATGAATTACATGAGCTAATTCAAACCAATATTCAACCAAAAGCAATACATTCTGAATATGGAATGACCGAATTGATGTCTCAAAGTTATCTTCAAAATAAAAATTTCGAATGCCCTAATTGGATAAAATTCTTAGTTCGCGAAACAACTGATCCTTTGAATATAATGCTTTCGGGAAAAGGAGTGTTAAATGTAATTGATTTAGCGAATCTTTATTCTTGCTCATTTATAGCAACAGATGATTTGGGTAAAGTACATACCAATGGAAGTTTTGAAGTTTTGGGTAGAATTGACCATACTCAAATGAGAGGTTGTAATCTTTTGATTCTTTAAAGAATATCTAATCTTTGTGAATCAAACTTTACAAACATAAACAGCAATGCTGTAAATCCAAATAATGAAGAGCCTCCGTAACTAAAGAAAGGCAATGGGATTCCAATAACAGGCATAATTTGAATTGTCATCCCTATATTAATTAGAAGATGGATAAATAGCACAGAAGCCACACAATAGCCATAAACTCTACTCATTTTAGACCGCTGCCGTTCCGCCTTTTGAATTAGTCTGAATATTAAAATCAGGAATAGAATTAATACAGTTGTTGTTCCTATAAATCCCCATTCTTCACCAACGGTACAGAATATATAATCGGTACTCTGCTCCGGAACCCACTTTCCCTTCGTATGTGTACCTTGCAAAAATCCTTTTCCAGAAATCCCCCCTGATCCAATAGCATTTAACGATTGATCTGTTTGAAAACTAACCGACTTATCATGCTTTTTCCCTAGTAATATTTCAATCCTCTCTTTTTGATGAGGCTGAAGTACTCCATAGGCCTTCCCTATTATGCCTACATATCCTAAAGCAAGTATTAAACCTCCAATTATAACACCTCTTTCAATTCTTTTCCAAAGATCAGGGACAATGATTAAAATCACTGTATTGATGGAAATCCAACCCCAAAGCATGTATGTATTAAAAGAGGTGCTCCAACCAAATATAGCCTTACAAAATAATAAAAAAATTATTATTCCAATACTAAATAATGCCATCGATGTACTTTTGATAAACGAAGAATAAACCAAAATTGCTAAAACTCCTAAAGCCGTAAAAGCAACATGTTTATCAAACATCAGTGTAATAATCGCCAGTACAATTGCTAGAAGCCCAATTATAAAAATTCTACCGATAACACCTTCTCTGTAAAATACAAAGAAGAAAGCACCGAAAACCAATGCTGTCCCAGTATCATTTTGTAACATGATTAAAATAACTGGAATAAAAACAATTACAATTGGAACTACTTGTTTGAGTATATCAATATCGGATAAAGAGAACACTTTCTTTCCCTTCATAAATCGGAGAGAGCCTTTCCCTATCTCTTCAATAGTTGCTTCATCAGTATTCTTCTCATTCAAAAATGTACCCAAATAACTACTCAAAAATAGTGCAGTAGCAAATTTAGAAAACTCCGCTGGTTGTAATTTAAAAGGGCCTATTTTTAGCCAAGCACGGGCTCCATTGACTTCTTCGGCAAAAAGAATTACTACAACCTGACTCAAACAAACCACAACAAAAATAATCGGGGAAACTGATTTGAAAAATTTACTATCAAAAGACATTATTGTTATCCCAATTACTAAAGAAGCACCTATCCATAGTGCTTGTTTTCCACTTCTATTTTCTAAATTAAAAAAATCTGAACTTAAAGGATTGAAATCGGCTGCATAAATATTCAACACACCTATTAAACACAAAGCTAAATAGACACCTATTAGTACCCAATCAACATTTAATAATATGTTTCCTCTAGTTTTCAAATTTAATAAAACACTTTTTCGACTATTGCCTGTTCCAACTTCAACCTTTCAACCTTTCTTTTAAGGTATTTCTCAATCATTAAACTTGCAATTGGAGCAGCTGTACCGCCTCCCCCTCCAGCATTTTCAACAAATACCGCAAGTGCAATTTTAGGATTATGACGTGGAGCAAAAGCCATAAAAACAGAATGATCATCTCCATGAGGATTCTGAGAAGTACCCGTTTTACCACAAATAGTAACACCTTCAAGCCTTGATCTCCCAGCTGTTCCACCTGGTCTTTCTAAAACCCACTGCATTCCATTATGAACTATTTCAAAATGACTAGAATCAATTAATGTTTTATGGTAAAAGTTAGAATCAGAAAAAACTAATTTTTCATCTCCGATTTCACGAATCAAGTGAGGAGTATAATAATATCCTTTATTCGCTAAAATAACGCCCAAATTAGCCATTTGAATTGGCGTTAAAGAAAACTCTCCTTGTCCAATTGATAGGGAATAAATAGTTCGGTAATTCCATCTATTTTTCCCGTAAATCTGATCATATTCTTTTACATCCGGTACATTCCCATCTTTTTCCCCATATAAATCTACTCCCAACGGATTACCCAAACCGAATGATCGAACATATTTTTCCCAATCATCCATTCCCTTCCTTAATTGGGCCATATTACCATTTCGACCTTTGAAAAATATTTTTTTAACCAAATTATAATAATATGGATTACAAGAATGCTGGATAGCTTCTGGTAATGTCAGTGGATTTCGATGATCATGACAGCCTACCAACTTCTTATTACAACCGAAAGAAGTGTATTCATTTGCAACTCCTATATTTAAAGAGATAAGGCTTTGCATTGTTTTTACGATAGAACCAGGGGGCTGACGGGATTGAATTGATCTGGGAAATAATATTTTCTTTTTATCCTTGGCTAAACGCTGATAATTAGTCCCATACTCCCCGCCTACTAATAAGTTCGGATCATATGTGGGAGCATTAATCATAGCCAATATCTCACCTGTCGAAGGCTCTATAGCAACGATAGCACCTATCTTACCTGTCATCAACATTTCTCCGTATTCTTGTAAATCAGCATCTAAGGTTGATTTTAAATTATTACCAAGCCTTGGAGTTGTGTCAAGAGCTCCATTTAAATATTTAGAAATATATTTGCCATGACGATTTTTCAAATAGTGATGCCAACCTTTTGCTCCTCTTAATTCCTTTTCATAAAATAACTCTAATCCTGAACTTCCTCTATAATCCTGAGGGATGTAAAACTGATCTCTATTTAAATCTCTGGGACCAACTTTAGACACATGCCCTAGTACATGTGCTGCAATAGGTCTTGGATAGCTACGAACAGTTCTTTTTTTCACAGAAACCCCTTTGTAATTAAACAATCGCTCTTTAATACCCCCAAAATCCTCTGATTTCATAAGTGATTCGAAAACTTGAGGTATACGAGAGGAATACCCTTTATTTATGGACTTATTTTTTATTTTTTTGAGGCGTAGCTTAAATTCTGATGTATCAATCTTCAACAAAGCACAAAACTTTAAGGTATCTACTTTAAAGTCTTTCATTGTTAGCATTACATCGTATGCAATTTCGTTTTGTACAAGTACTTTTCCATTACGATCATATATATTTCCACGAACTGGAAATTCAACTACTTTATCAACAGCATCGGTTTTTGCACGATCTACAAAAAATTCCTTTTCTATTATTTGCACATAAAAAAGTCGACAAATATATACTATAAAAAAGAACCCAAATAGCAGATATATATGATATTTACGTGACTCTAGTTTTGCCATTATTCCCCCTTATTCACGAATACAAATTGACACAAAATAATAAGTATCAAACTGAAAACTAAACTGACAATAACTCTTAAAATCGTCTCAAAAAAATTTGTAAATGTAAACACATCTAAGAAAAAGAAAACTAAATGATGAATTAATAATAGAAACGTTGCATAGCCAAAGTAACCTTTAATTCCTATATTGTAAATAGTAGGTTTAATCGCTTCAGACCCCATGTCCATAGGACCAATAGATCCTATAAAAAAAGGTCTGCAAAAAACCAATACTAGGCAAGCTAAAGCGTTTGCTGCTCCAGTATTTGAAAACATATCCATAAAAAGACCTAAACAAAAACCAAGTACTAAAAATAAGAATTGATTCATATTTCTTTTTACTCCCAATAAAAGTATGGGGTAAATAAACGGCAATAAATATTGAGAAATATTTAAATCGTTTAAAACCAGAATTTGCAAAGCAAAAACACCAATAATTAAAATAATATTTTTTCCAATTGAATTACTCACTTAATTGAAATTCTTTTTGTCTTAACTCTTCTTCCTCTAACTTGTATAAATTTTCCACTACGTAAACTTTACTTACGGAAGAATAATCAATTTTTAAATCAACAATAATTTTTTGGGATTGATTTTCGTTATTTTTCTCGTAAGACCTAATCTTCCCTAAATAAATTCCAGCGGGAAAAACAGAAGAATAACCTGATGTTAATACTGAGTCCCCATTATTTATCTGAGTTGTAATTGGAATATCCCTAATTTCGGCTATTGTTATATCCCCACCCATCCATTTTAAAATACCAGCAACACCTGTAGATTTAAGCTTACAAGAAATATTAGTTTTCGGATGCAAAAATGAAATAACGGAAGAATAATGATCTGAAACGGCACCTACAATACCTATAATTCCAAGAGGAGAGATAACACCCATTTCTTCAATTATACCATCTTCCTTTCCTAAGTCGAGGGTGAAAAAATTATTTACTTTAGTTGTAGTATTACTCACAACATTTGCAACACGGTAAACATATCTCTGTTTATAAAGGTTGTCATTAACTTGAAAATACTCTCCATTTATCTTCTTAAGTGAGACCAATGCTTGAGACCTTAATAAAGCATTCTCGGTATGTAACTCATCGTTAACAGAAATTAAATTAAAATAAGCTTCAATATTAGAAATAACAGAATATGTACCCCCTGAAATTAAATTCGCTGAATTGATAAACTTTGTTCTTTGGTAACGTTTCTGCTGAATTGTGATCATTAAACCAATAATAATAAGTAAGACAAAAATTAGTTGAACATGATACTTTTTTAATATGGCTATTAGGTTTATCAACGTTTAAGGTTAGCTACAAAAAAGCCGTAATCAAACAAATTCGACTACGGCCTCTGTTGTTTTTTTATAATATTATTTAATTAAGAATTGGAATCTATCAAAATTCTTTAAAGCAATTCCAGTTCCTCTTGCAACTGCCTTCAACGGATCGTCGGCAACGTGCACGGGTAATTTAGTTTTCTGAGAAATACGTTTATCTAAACCTCTTAACATAGAACCTCCTCCAGCTAAATAAATACCTGTTCGATAAATATCAGCCGACAATTCTGGTGGCGTCATTTCTAATGCACTTAGTATTGCGGCTTCTATTTTTGAAATAGATTTATCTAAACAATGTGCGATTTCAGTATAAGAAACTTCAATTTCCTTAGGTATTCCAGTCATTAAATCTCTTCCGTGAACCGCCATATTTGCTGGTGGATCTTCTAATTCAGGAATAGCTGCACCTACAGCAATTTTAATCCTTTCAGCAGTTCGTTCACCAACTAATATATTATGCTGACGACGCATGTACTCTTCTATATCGCTAGTGAATTCATCTCCAGCAACTCTTATAGATTTGTCACAAACAATTCCTCCAAGTGCGATAACCGCAATTTCAGATGTTCCCCCACCTATGTCAATCACCATATTTCCTTGGGGCTCTTCAACATCAATACCAATACCAATAGCTGCTGCCATAGGTTCTTGAATCATTCGAACCTCTTTAGCTCCTGCGTGCTCAGCTGAATCCTTTACAGCACGCATTTCAACTTGAGTAATTCCAGAAGGAATACAAATTACCATTCTAATATTAGAAGGTCCGAACATTTTGCGCTTACCTTCATTAATCATTTTAATGAAGCCTCGAATCATTTCTTCGGCTGCTTGAAAATCAGCAATTACGCCATCTTTTAAAGGTCGAATTGTTTTTATTTCCTCATGGGTTTTACCATGCATTTGCATTGCTCTTTTTCCAATGGCTATAACCGTACCTGTGGTACGATTTTTTGCAATTATTGAGGGTTCATCAACAACTACCTTATCGTTTTCGATAATTAGTGTATTTGCCGTACCCAAATCAATGGCAATTTCTTGGTTTAAAAAGCTAAAAAGACCCATATCTAAATATACAATCAGTTAAATAAGAATTCTTTAGAAAAGAATTCTTATTATGAACAATTTTGTGTTCTTTCTTATTAATGTTTAAAATGTCGAATTCCTGTTAGCACCATCGCAACATTATTTGCGTTACAGTAATCTACAGAGTCTTGATCCTTGATTGAGCCACCAGGCTGAACGACAGCAGTTATCCCTGCATTCTTAGCCAATTCAACACAATCGGGAAATGGAAAAAACGCATCAGATGCCATCACTGCTCCTTTTAAACTAAATTCAAAGGCGTCTGCTTTTTCTACAGCTTGCCTTAAAGCATCAACTCTTGAAGTTTGTCCAGTTCCACTTGAAATCAACGTATTGTCTTTTGCAAAAACAATCGTGTTTGATTTCGTGTGTTTACAAATTTTTGCAGCAAAGATTAAATCTTTATTTTCATTAGCAGTTGGTCGTTTATTGGTTGCAGGTTTTAAGTCCGCTTCAGTTTCCATAACTGAATCTTTACCTTGGACTAACACTCCGTTTAACGCAGATCTTACTGTAGTTTGTGGTAAAACAACTTCTTTTTGAATTAAAATAATTCTATTTTTCTTTGTCTTTAGTACTTCTAGTGCATCAGCATCATATTCTGGAGCAATTAATACTTCGAAAAATAATTTCTGAATTTCTAAAGCAGTTACTCGATCAACTTTTACATTTGTGATTAAAACACCACCAAATGCAGAAATAGGATCACCTCCTAAAGCTGCTTTCCATGCTTCTAAAACGGTTGATCTTGTCGCTACACCACAAGCATTATTATGTTTTAACACAGCGAAAGTAGTATCTGAAAACTCAGACATTAAGTTAACTGCTGCATCAACATCTAATAAATTATTATAGGATAATTCTTTTCCGTGTAACTTATCAAAAATTTGATTTAAATCTCCAAAGAAAGCGCCTTTTTGGTGAGGATTCTCACCGTACCTTAAAGTTTGTGAACTTGTTTCACTAACTTTTAGAGCGGATTGGTCTTCTCCATCAAAATATTTGAAAATTTGAGAATCATAATGAGACGAAACATTAAACGCAGACAAGGCAAATTTCTTTCTATCTTCCTTTGAAGTAATGCCTCCTTTAGATGAAATAATATCCAATAATAGTTGGTATTGATTTTTTGAAGGAACAATTACAACATCTTTATAGTTCTTTGCTGCAGCTCTAATTAAAGAAATTCCTCCAATATCTATTTTCTCAATAATATCAGCATGATCTGCTCCTGAAGCTACAGTATCTTCAAAGGGATATAAATCAACAATAACTAAATCAATTTCGGGAATTGAATATTGTGACATTTGGCTAACATCATTATCTAAACCTCTTCTCCCTAAGATTCCTCCAAAAATTTTTGGATGCAATGTTTTAACTCTTCCTCCTAAAATTGAAGGATAATCAGTTAAATCTTCAACTCTTTCAACTGCAATACCAAGTCCCTCAATAAAGGATTGTGTCCCGCCTGTAGAATAAATTATAACTCCTAAATCTTTCAATTTCCTTACAACTGGCTCTAAATTTCCTTTATCAAAAACAGAAATTAAAGCACTCTTAATTTTAACATCAGCCATTATAGATAGATAAATTTTGTAAAGTACAAGTTTAAGCTTAATTCGCAGGCTTCTCAATAATTAAATGGGGTTTTTTATTTAATGTTGAAAAGTTGTTCAAATTGTTAACTGTCTTCTATTATTCGATATTGAATTGCATAAAAAAAGCGCGTACCAAAGTATGCGCTTTCTTAACATTTTCTAAAAATTGAATTATACCGTCATAATATCTTTTTCTTTTTCTAGTAAAATTGAATCAATCCGAGCAACATGAGAGTTCGTAAGGTCTTGAATCTTAGTTTCTGCATCTTTCTGAGCATCCTCAGGAAGTCCTTCTTCCTTTAATCCTTTTATTGAATCATTAGCTATTTTCCTTGCGGATCTGACGCCAACTTTAGCGTCTTCACCAACAGCTTTTGCCTGCTTACATAAATCTTTTCTTCTTTCCTCCGTTAACATTGGAATAGAAATAATAATAACATCTCCGTTATTTTGAGGATTTAAACCCAGATTAGAATCTATTATTGCTTTAGAAATAGGATCGATCATTCCTTTTTCCCAAGGTTGAACTGTTAATGTTTTAGCATCAGGAGTACTCACGTTAGCAACCTGACTCAGAGGTGTAGTTGCACCGTAGTAATCAACTTTAACACTTGACAACATGCTTGGATTAGCTTTTCCTGCTCTAATTTTAGTTAGTTCACTTTCTAGCCTTGTCAACGATTTCTGCATTGTTTCTTTTGCAGAGTCTAATTCAAATTCTACTTCTTCAGTCATAATATCTTAATTAAAATCAACTAAGGTTCCTACTTCTTTTTCTCCAAAAATCACGCTTCTTAAATTCCCTGGCCTATTCATATCAAAAACCACAATTGGAAGCTTATTTTCATTACACAATGTAAAAGCAGTTAAGTCCATTACATTTAAACCTTTTTCATAGACCTCTGTGAATGAAATTGTGTTATATTTTTTTGCATTTATATCCTTCTCAGGATCTGCAGTGTAAATACCATCCACTCTAGTTCCTTTTAAAATTGCATCTGCACCAATTTCAATAGCTCTTAATGTTGCTGCTGTATCGGTAGTAAAATAAGGATTTCCTGTTCCTGCACCAAAAATAACAACTCGTCCTTTTTCCAAATGTCTTGTTGCTCTTCTTTTGATATATGGTTCAGCAAATTGCTCCATTTTAATCGCCGTTTGTAAGCGAGTATCAACTCCTTTAACCTCCAGAGCTGACTGTAAAGCCATACCGTTAATAACAGTAGCCAACATTCCCATGTAATCTCCTTGAACCCTATCGATACCCATTTCTTCAGCGTTCATACCTCTATAGATATTTCCTCCTCCGATAACAATAGCTACCTCAGCACCTTCATCAATTACAGCTTTAATTTCAGAAGCATATTCGGACAACCTCTTAGGATCAATTCCGTAGCTATTATCACCCATTAAGGCTTCTCCACTTAACTTTAATAAAACGCGATTATATTTCATCTGAACTTTTTGGATTGTTAATTTACAAAGTTTATTTAATTTTCACCTTATCTCATAAAAGAAATTATAAAGCAAAAAAAAAGCTACCATTAAGGTAGCTTTTTAAATGTTTCGTATAATTACGATAACGAGTATCTTTTAAAGTCAACAATAGTCAAATCTGCTGAACCTTCATTAAGGTATTGCTTAATTGATTTTTTATTGTCTTTAATAAACGCTTGATTCAATAACGTACTTTCTTTGAAGAATTTCTGTAATTTGCCTTGAGCAATTTTTTCAACCATATTCTCAGGCTTACCTTCTTGGATTAATAATTCCTTAGCGATCTCAATTTCTTTATTGATTACGTCTTGAGGAACATCTTTTGAATCTAATGCAATTGGGTTCATAGCTGCAGCTTGCATTGCGCAATCTTTAGCATAAACTTCATCGACTTTTTGATTCAAAGCTACAATTGTTGCTATTTGATTACCTGGATGGTTATAACCATAAACAGTTTCACCTTCTACTACTGCAAAGTAAGATATCTCCAATTTTTCACCAATAACTCCAGTTTGCTCTATCACCTTTTCAGCAACAGTCATACTATCAATAGAAGCAGATAAAAGCTCTTCTAAAGTAGTAAGCTTATTTGCGATTGCTACATCTGTAAAAGACTCAACCAACTTCCCGAAATCTACATTTTTTGCAACAAAATCAGTTTCACAATTCAAAACTGTTAAATATGCCTTATTGCCAGAAACCTTTGCCAAAGCAAAACCTTCAGCAGCATCCCTATCAGCTCTTTTGTTCGCTAATTTTTGACCTTTTTTTCTTAAAAAATCGATAGCTGAATCAAAATCTCCATTAGATTCGATTAAAGCTTTCTTACAGTCCATCATTCCTGCACCAGTTTGCTTTCTTAATTTGAAAACCTCTTTAGCACTAATTTCTGCAGTTGCCATTTTATACTCTTTTTAATTACTTGTAAATTTATTACGCTTCTGTTATCTCTTCTTCAGCTGCTGGTTTTTCAGTCTTTTTAGAAGCTTCTTTAGTTGCTTTTCTTTCTTCTAAACCTTCACTTATAGAACCACAAACTACATCTAGTATTTTTGCAACAGATGCTGAACTATCATCGTTTGCAGGGATTGCAAAATCAACTAAATTTGGATTTGAATTCGTATCAACGATAGCGAATGTAGGAATACCTAGCTTTGCAGCCTCAGAAACAGCAATATGCTCTTTATGAATATCTACTACAAATAATGCAGCAGGCAGTCTATTCAAATCAGAAATAGAACCAATTGTTTTGTTTAATTTATCTCTTTGACGTGATTTAAACAAACGCTCTCTTTTAGAAATCTTGTCAAAAGTTCCATCTTTCTCCATTTTTTCTAATGAATTTAGTTTTCTAACCGCTTTTCTGATAGTAGCAAAGTTAGTTAACATTCCTCCTGACCATCTTTCAGTAACATAAGGCATGTTAATTTCAGCAACTCTCTGAGAAGTTAATTCTTTTGCTTGTTTCTTTGTAGCAACGAAAAGAATCTTCTTACCCGACTTTGCAATCTGTTTTAAAGCTTGAGATGCTTCATCCAATTTTGCAACGGTCTTATTCAAATCGATGATATGAATTCCGTTCTTTTCCATGAAAATGTACGGAGCCATGTTAGGATTCCACTTTCTTGTTAAGTGTCCGAAGTGACACCCAGCTTCTAATAACTCTTTATAATTTGCAGTAGCCATATTCTTAATATATAATCTTTAATTCGTAGTGTAATATTAACGTTTCGAGAACTGGAATTTCTTACGAGCTTTCTTCTGACCTGGCTTCTTACGTTCAACCATTCTAGGATCTCTAGTCATTAAACCTTCTTTTTTCAAAGCAGGTTTAGCTTCTTCATCTAATTGCACTAGTGCTCTAGATATACCTAAACGAATAGCCTCTACTTGACCAGTAAATCCACCGCCTGATACATTAACAGTAACGTCAAATTTGCCTTCTTGATCAGTTAAAGCAAAAGGTTGGTTCAATTTGAATAACCACTGATCTAATGGGAAATAAACTTTAGAGTCTTTTCCATTTATAGTAATCTGTCCTGTTCCTTCTTTAAGATAAACTCTTGCGACAGCAGACTTTCTTCTTCCTAATGTATTAACTACTTCCATTCTTCTTATTTAATTTCGTTGATGTTAATTGCTTTAGGCTTCTGAGCTTCTTGATTGTGCTCTGCCCCTGCATAAACATATAAGTTTTTAAAAATAGCATTCCCTAATTTATTTTTAGGAAGCATTCCTTTAACCGCTTTTTCAACTAAAGCAGTTGGATGCTTTGCTAATAACTGGTCTGCAGATAAAACTCTTTGTCCACCCGGGTAACCAGTATATCTAATATATCTCTTTTCTGTACTCTTGTTTCCTGTTAAGGTAACTTTCTCCGCATTGATAACAACAACGTTGTCACCACAGTCAACATGAGGAGTAAATCCTGCTTTATGTTTTCCTCTAACAAGTCTAGCAATTGTTGAAGCTAAACGCCCTAAAGTTTGCCCTTCTGCATCAACAAGTAACCACTCTTTGTTTACTGTCGCAGCGTTCTCCGAAATTGTTTTGTAACTTAATGTATCCACTATAATACCGTTTTAATATTCCTGCTATTCGCAGAAAAATGGGCGACAAAAGTACGACTTTAATTTTAACGGAACAAATTATCAACACTTTATTTGTTGAAATAATTCAATTCACTTGAAATCAAGAACTTAATGAGAATTTCAATTTTTATTAACTTGACAATAAAAGCGCTCTTTCATTCAAAAAGTTACGGAAAGCACGCAAAATATCAATGGATATCAATCCGACTTTAGCTCCGTATTTTATTTATTCATAAATTTACCCTTTGAATAAACAATTAGTCAGAAACACTTAAAAATATGAACGTTTTAGTTTTAGGATCAGGAGGAAGAGAGCATGCCATAAGCTGGAAATTAACACAAAGCTCCAGCTTAAATAAGCTATTCGTAGCTCCAGGTAACGCAGGAACCTCAGAAGTTGCTCAAAACCTGAATATCGGAGTTAACGATTTTGAAGCAATTAAAAGCGCCGTTATTAAACACGATATTAATCTTGTAATTGTAGGTCCTGAAGATCCATTAGTTAATGGCATCGTCGATTTCTTTTTGGCAGATGATACAGTTAAGCACATTCCTGTAATTGGACCTCAAGCTGAAGCTGCTCAATTAGAAGGAAGTAAAGAATATTCAAAAAGGTTTATGCAAAGGAATAATGTTCCAACTGCAGCCTATGAATCTTTTACTAAAGATTCTCTGGAAGACGGATATAAATATCTTGAAACTCAAAAACCACCTTATGTATTAAAAGCAGATGGATTAGCAGCAGGTAAAGGTGTTGTAATTCTAAATGATTTAAATGCCGCAAAAGAAGAACTTAAGGCAATGCTTGCTGATGCAAAATTTGGAGACGCTTCAAGTAAGGTTGTTATTGAAGAATTTATGAGCGGAATTGAATTATCTGTTTTTGTTATCACTGATGGGAAAGATTATGTTATTCTTCCTGAAGCTAAAGATTACAAACAAATCGGAGAAGGTGATACCGGATTAAATACAGGAGGCATGGGTGCTATCTCACCTGTTCCATTTGCTGACAAAGTATTTATGGATAGAGTAGAAAAAGAGGTTGTTATTCCTACAATTGATGGCTTTAAAAAAGAAAACCTTCCCTATAAGGGATTTGTATTTATCGGTTTAATGAATGAAAACGGAGTCCCAAGAGTTGTTGAATATAACGTCAGAATGGGGGATCCTGAAACTGAAGTTGTCTTACCCAGACTGAAGACTGATCTATTAGAAATTTTGCAAGCGGTTGGTGAAAACAGACTGGGGGAAATCACTGTGGAATTTGAAGATGAAACGGCGGCTACTGTTATTATGGTTTCTGGAGGGTATCCAGAGGCCTATGAAAAAGGCAAAGAAATTTATGGCCTAGATAAAACAGAAGGTTCTCTTATTTTTCATGCGGGTACCAAAGAACAAAACGGCAAAGTTCTTTCTAATGGAGGAAGAGTAATAGCGGTTACTTCTCGAGGTAAAGATTTAAATGATGCTTTAAGGCAGTGTTATAAGAACACAGCTATTATTGATTGGCAAGACAGATATTTTAGATCAGATTTAGGTTTCGATCTTCAAGAATATCTTTAAAATAAAATTCACTATCGAGGCTTCTAATAAAACAGAAGCCTCTTTTTTTAAAGCTCAATTCTAAAAACTGTTCCTTTACTTAATTCTGAATTCTTAACAAAAACACGACCTTCATGGTGGTCTTCAATAATTCGTTTAACTAAGGATAAACCCAAACCCCAGCCTCTTTTCTTTGACGTGAAGCCCGGTTTAAATATTTTTTTAAATTCTTGTTTAGGAATTCCTTTTCCGGTGTCTGAAATATCTATAATTATTTGCTCATTTAGTCTAAACAAAGTCATTTCAATTTTCCCTTCTCCGCTCATAGCATCAACGGCGTTTTTGGTGATATTTTCAATAACCCATTCAAATAAGGGGATACAAACCTTTGAATTAATAGTTTCATCTCCCTCAATAATTATTTCAACTTTAGAAGACAACCTTGTTCTTAGGTAAGAAACAACGTGATTTATTGTATCCAATAAATTTACCTCATCATAAGAAGGATCTGAACCGATTTTACTAAACCTATCCGTAATCGTCTCTAACCTTGTTACATCCTTTCGAATTTCCTCAACAATTGAATCGTCAACATCTATACTCTTTAAGTATTCAATCCACCCCATCAAAGAAGACAGCGGTGTACCTAATTGATGAGCAGTTTCTTTCGACATGCCAACCCAGACTTGATTCTGTTCTGCATTTCGAGATGATGAAAAAGCGAAATAACTAATTATAACAAACAAGCCTATAATGGATAGTTGCATGTAAGGGTAGTAGGCAAGTAAACTTATCAAAATAGAATTTTCAAAATAAATATATTGCTTACTTCCTAAACCAATAGGTATCTCAACAGGCTGATTTTCAGCCTTCATTTCTATTAGTTTAGACTCTAAATAACCTGGTTGATCAGCTATCTTTATTGAATCCAAATTTCTAGAATTAAGTATTAAGCCATGCTCGTCTACCCAAATAACTGGTACTGTATTGTTGTCTTTGATAATTTTGAAATAGAAGGTTAGATCTCCAGTCCCGTCATCCTCTACAGATCTTTTTGTCGCCTCCGCAACTAGTTTAACTTTTTTATTTTCTTCTTCAGCTAACTTATCTACAATACTATTGGTGTAAAAAAGAGAGGATAAGGCAATTCCCAAAGCTCCTAGCAATAACGATATTTTCCAAAGTTGCTTTTTAACGTATATATTCACTCTAATCTATTTTATCTTCTTCGTCTAATTCCTCTTCTTCATCCCAAGTAATTGTTGTAATAACTTTAGTAGGCCCATTACTTAAATCCTCTAAATCTTTCTTTTCTTTATCCTTTTTAACTTTAAACACATTAATAAGATCGTCTTTTAAAACTTGTTTAATTTCTTTTCCTTCTTTCTTCCATGCATCTGAAATACTTTTTCTTTTTGTCTTTACATCATAACTAAATTTCGGTTCCTCTACAGTTCCTTTCATCCGAAGTGGAACTGTAGCCGTTTTATCATTATTTTCAGTAACACCAAATTCCTCCTCTATTTGATTCTTTCTATTCGCTTTGAATATTTCATTATGCTTGACTTTTATTAAGTAATCAATATCTTGATTAAAAGAATGTGCCCCTTGAACATCTAAATTAATCTCATTCGACCGAATTGCCATTTCAGGAATATAGATAGTTCCATTATTTATATCAATATTATTTTCAATCGTAGAAAACTTTAAATGCTTTAAATCAAAATTGAGTTTAAATTCTTTGTTCAGAAAATCGGCTAACTCAATCATTGGTTCAAAATCGACTAATTCTCCATTTACGATTCTTAATTTCGATTCTGTATATATTTTATCTTGAATAATGTTTAAAGCTTTGTCAGCTTCTGCAACTAAATATGCTGAAATCGATATTTTACCTTTAACATGCTTGGCAAGCAATGCATCTTGTCCAAAATTCTCAAATTGGACAAAAGCCTTTTTTGCATCTATATCAACCAAATCGGACTTACATTTAAAAATCACATTCTTACTGTTCTTTGCTGTTATGCTTCCATCTATATTTGCTTTACCAGAACAAGTATTCATGCCGAAGTTAGAAAAAGATAAAACATTGTTACTTAAATTAACGTGGCCTTTAAGGTCTTTAGAATTAAATTTTCTAAAACTAAAGGAACCTAACTCTAAGTAAGAAGACAAATTAATCTTTGATGGTAATTCAAACTCATAGTTTTCAGTTGACTCAATAGAATCTAATCTTTCCGTAATGAAGTCTTCCAAAACCAACTGGTCAATTTTTAAAGTTGATTTAATATATAAATCCTTTTCTAAGAATACAGTATTTAAAAATTGTTCAATCGTTCCACTCATCTCAAAATGACTATCTCCTATCCTACCGTTAAATTCTTTAACCTTTACATTATTATTTGCCAATATAACCTCCGACTGTTCAACTATTATGGGGAAATCAAATTGATTTGGCTGCACTAAAGCCTCTACTATATAAACAGAACCTATTAATTTTAAGGAATTCAGATTGCGTTGATTTGGCTTTGTAAAAACATCTATTAATCTGCCCTCTAGTTCAACATCAACCTTTGATTTGCCTTTTAAGGCCTTGAAAGAATCTTTGAGTGAAATATCATGCAAATCTTCAAGGTTTAATTCAGAAAATAAATGAATTTTAAAATATGGATTTTCCAAGTTTTTTAAAACCCCATCTCCAGTTAATTGAATAAGGTTATTGTATACTAAACTGTAGCTACTAACTGAGATCAAAGCTGTTTGTATATTTGAAATATTTGATTGGCTAATCTTTCCTTTAATATCAACTTTCGTAAGTCCATTAGAGCTTATTTTATAACTTCCATTATTTATTACAAAGTCTCCTATCAACTCAGAATCACCTTTTTTACTACTAATCAAACGCAAGTTTGATGAAATATTTCCAGATGCAGAATTAAACTCCGTTGGCCTCATTTTTTCAGGCAAAACCTTTAATAATTTCTTAATACTTAAGGAGTGATTGCTAATCAAAATATCCCAATTTGTTTTCTTTGAATTAACTACTCCTGCAATAGTTGATTTGGCGTTAAGTAAGTCCCCCTCAAAATCAAAATCAACTTTTCCATCTATAATCGACAAACCAAATTGTCCAGACAATTCAATCTCATCTCCAATCTTAAAGTCTCCATCTTGGATAATCGGGACACTTCCGTCAAAAATAAAGCGTCCTATTATGGAATCCTGCAATGAAGATGGCTTTAGATAACCTTGATTAAGATTAATTTGATACTTCGACGCTAATTTAAGATCCTGATACTGAATGTTGACATTGTTAAAAACGATATTCTCTATTTTAAAATTCACACTCCCAGCCGAAGATGAATCAGACGACTCTTTTAGAATATTATAATTTGGGTCGCCTTTTTCATTAAAAATTACATTTACCACTCCATTATCAAGTATGATTTCCTGTATATTAAATTCTCCACTTAATAAAGGGAGTATATCAAAAACTAAGTGAAGCTTTTTTAATTTTATAAAAGGCTGATCTTCTTCTTTAAAACTATACGTTTCAACATTTACTAAATCAACAGAAATATTAGGGAAACTTGAAAATAATTTATACTCAATTTCTGATACATTCACAGGTCGAGAAAGTTTATTCCCAATCTCTTCGGTAACATATCTCATCAATTTATCCTCATACTGAGTTCCAATAATTATCACACCACTTACCAATAAAGTGATCACAATTAAAAAACTAAGTAAGATACGTTTGAGCAATTTCATGAATTAAAGCCAAATTATAATTTATCTAGTTGTCTTTTAATGAAACAACTACTTGTTTTTCAATATTCAATGTTCATACCTAAAAATCCTTTTAAATAATTCAAGCTAAACAAAAACGACAATAATTTTAAATTATTTTAACCAGTTGAAAAACAGTTAAGTAAAACAATAAAAAATAAGTTGCAAATCCTTAATTAGATGACCGCATATTTTTTTCGAATAATTATCCAACAAAAAATATGTTTTAACCGTAACTTAAAAAAAATAAGTAGCCAAATGTTAAAACAATCTTTACAGCAAAAGCTCTTTCAAAAGCTATCACCGCAACAAATTCAATTGATGAAGTTGTTACAAGTACCAACAGTTGCACTAGAGCAAAGAATCAAGGAAGAATTAGAAAGCAATCCTGCCTTAGAAGAAGGTTCAGAAATAGACAAAAGTGAGCAAGAAGAATATCCAGAAGATTATAATGAAGAGAACAAACGAGATGATTTTGATTTATCTCAATATATTTCTGACGATGAAGTTCCTTCATACAAAACTTCAGTAAGAAATTCTGGATCTGATGTTGAAGACAAATCAATGCCTTTATCTATGGGCAAATCATTTCATGAGGTTTTAATTGCACAATTAGGTTTATTAAAATTAAGTGAAGATGAACGCACTGTAGCAGAGCATTTGATCGGTAATCTAGATGATGCTGGTTATTTAAGACGTGAATTGGAGGCAATAGTGGACGACTTAGCTTTCTATCAAAACATCTCTACAACGGAAGAAAGACTAGAAGGTTTACTTAAGCAAGTTCAAGGAATGGAGCCTGCAGGAGTTGGTGCAAGAAACTTACAGGAATGTTTAATGCTTCAAATTAAAAGAAAAAATAGATCTGATCTAAACGTTTATTTGGCAGGTAAAATTCTGGAAAAAACTTTTGATGAATTTACAAAGAAACATTATCAAAAAATCATCAAAAAATTCGAGGTCACGGAGGACGAGTTAAAATTAGCTTTAGAGGAAATTTTAAAGCTTAACCCAAAACCGGGCGGGTCAATGAATGAAACCCAAAGAATTGCTCAAACGGTCGTTCCTGATTTTCACCTAAACATTGAAGACGGTGAATTACAACTTTCTTTAAATAGCAGAAATGCTCCTGAATTAAAAGTAAGTAGAGAGTATAAAGAGCTACTTAAAGGATATCAGGCAAACCAAGGGAAGGCATCTAAATCACAAAAAGATACAGTAATGTTTGTTAGACAGAAATTAGATTCTGCCAAGTGGTTTATCGATGCAATTGTACAACGCCAAAACACTTTACTTAACACCATGCAAACGATTTTAAATCTTCAAAATGATTACTTTTTAACTGGCGACGAGACAAAAATAAGACCTATGATTCTGAAAGATATAGCGGATAAAATAGAAATGGACATATCAACTGTTTCAAGAGTAGCGAATAGTAAATATATCCAAACTCCTTACGGAACTTTCCTCTTAAAAACTTTTTTTTCGGAAAGTATGCAAAACGATAAAGGAGAAGAAGTCAGTACGAGGGAAATTAAGAAGATACTCCAAGACACTGTTGAAACTGAAGAAAAGAAAAAACCATACACAGATGAAAAACTTGCCGCTATTTTAAAAGAAAAAGGATATCCAATTGCCAGGAGAACAGTTGCTAAATATAGAGAGCAGCTAAGCATTCCGGTTGGAAGACTAAGAAAAGAAATATAACATTAAACTCATTGAATTGAATGAATTTTCTTTTAGATCAAAGTGTTTTCATAATTTCACCAAATCCCTAAAATTAAGTCTTGGAGTCTTTCAGTAATAAACTTGCGATTTTCACCTCATATGTTTTTCACCCTTTATTCATGCCAATAAACGGGTTGCTAATCGCTTACTTTTGTGGAAGAATACCAGGGTTCAATACTTTTTCAACTGCACCAGATAAAAACAATGCCTTCTTAACATTAATTTCAGTTTTTATCGCAACTGGAATTATGCCCGTTATTATTTCAATAATTCTCAAAAAAATAAAACTTATTTCTAGCTTACACATGCCAAAAAAAGAGGAACGTATGCTACCCTTTTTACTAACCGGTACATTATATTACGGGGTGATTTATTTACTCTCTTCCAAATGGAAAATTCCACTCGACCCATTGATTTACAAGTTTATGTTTGGTGCCACCTTGGCTATTATAATTGGTATGTTAATCACTTTTAATTGGAAAATTAGTGTTCACATGATTGGAATTGGAGGTGTCGTAGGCATCGTTACTGTTATATCCAAAACAGGACCTGATGTACTCTTGTACTTGTTAAATGTTTTAATCATAATTGCAGGTTTGATTGGGTTTGGAAGATTGCAATTAAAAGCTCATTCCTTCAATCAGGTAATTGCAGGGTTTTTACTTGGGTTTAGCTGTGAAATTCTTATTCTTTTAATTCGCTAAAAAAGATATTCCAAAAGATATTTGGTTAATCCCAGGCTGTTTAGAAGCTCGAATTAATGAGTTAAACCCGTAGTAAGTATAAAAGTTGATTAGACCATATCCTACTCTAAAAGAAACTCCGTATTTTAAATCTTCCAAAATATTAATATTTTTTCGTTCGAAGGTTGTTCCGGTATTTTCATCAAGCGTATATTTTGACTTTACTAAATATCCAACTTTTGTACCTAAATATACCCTTAACGGTATTTTTGTTTGAGTTCTAAACCTTAACTCTAATGGAACCTCTAAATAATGAGAAGTTAGTTGATTTATAGCATATACTCCATGTAATGCTTTTAAACCAAGAGATCTTATTGAACTCCCTTTAAAAGATCTTTTAAAATCGACGTTAGAATTGATGTTGGCAAAATCATACCCCAAGCCATAAAAACACGAATACCTAGACTTACTTAAAACAATATCCTTTCCCCAACTTGTTGAAAAACCTAAAGAAAAAGAAGAATTAATAACGCTAGGAGTGTTTACCCAGCTAGGTGTGTACAAATCAAAAATTAATCGATCAGACTTGAAGTACTCACCAGCGTGTGTAGCGAATACAGTAAAAAAAAGGACAAGTCCAATAATATGTTTTTGACAAAAGAATTTCATTGTGCACAAAATGAAAGATAACCAATTATTCACAATCAATAGTGAAACAAAAAAAGCCTGCATAAAGCAGACTTTTTTTATTATTATGCTTTAGAGTGTTATTTTCCAGCGTCTGGAACTGAAACGCTTCCTCCAATTAAATTTTCTAAGTCTCTATCAAAAAGGTATAAACCTCCTTTTTCTGAACCAGTCAATTTGATTCTGTCTAAAATACCTCTAGCTGTCGCTTCCTCTTCAATTTGCTCACTTACGTACCACTGCATAAAATTATGAGTAGTGTAATCTTGCTCTTGAAGACAGACATGAACAACGTTGTTAACTTTAGAAGTAATATTTAACTCGTGAGATAATAAACTCTCAAAAACATTAGTTAGAGATTGAAATTCAGTAGGGGGCTCTGAAATTGAAGGGATTTTCGCAACCCCGCCCCTTTCATTAACATATTTAATTAATTTCAGCATATGTTCCCTCTCTTCATCTGCTTGGCGATATAAAAAAGACGAAGTACCTACATAGCCTTGATTTTCAGCCCAAGAGGCCATTGATAGGTAGAATTGAGAGGATTCTCCCTCCGCTAATATTTGTTTATTTAATGAGTCTTCAACTTTAGATGATACCATGTTATAAAACTTTTTTTATATAAGTTAATAACTAAAATCGTTAGTAGCAATAGGTTTGATTTATTTAGAAACTTTCTAAGATAATTTTCCCTCTAAAACAATCACAATTTCTCCTTTAGGTGGGGTCTTTTCAAAATACTTTTGAACTTCTGTCACAGTTCCCCTATGAAATGTTTCAAACATTTTAGTTAATTCTCTAACTACGCAAATTTGTCTTTCTTCACCAAGAAATTCTGCGATCTGCTGAAGTGTTTTTATTAGTCGATGTGGAGATTCGTAAAAAACAATAGTACATGGCAACTCTGCTAAAAACTTTAAACGAGTTTGACGTCCCTTTTTGTGCGGCAAAAAACCTTCAAAAAAAAACTTATCACAAGGCAAGCCACTACCTACTAAGGCAGGTACAAATGCTGTAGCACCTGGCAATGTTTCAATCTCAACGCCAGCTTTTAAGCATTCCCTCACAAGTAGAAATCCAGGATCCGATATTCCAGGAGTACCGGCATCGGAGACTAAGCCTACAGTTTCTCCTGCGTGAATTTTTTCGATAATAGAATTCGTCGACTTATGCTCATTATGAGAATGATGCGCCCACATTTTCTTCTCAATACTCAAATGCTTTAAAAGCTTCCCTGTTTGACGAGTATCCTCAACCAATAAAACATCAACCGACTTTATGGTCTCAATTGCTCTTAATGTTATATCTCCCAAGTTTCCAATCGGAGTGGGGATTAATACCAATTTACTCATGTTCAAATTTACCTTTTATTTTGAACAGATGTATAATAAGTTTTTATGATGCTTAATGAATGGTTATTTTTACTGTATGAAAAGATTCATGTCTTTTTTTATTTTACTTATTTCTACACAATGCATTGCGCAACAAGTTTCAGGTTTCATAGTAGATGAGGAGAATTCACCTATTCCATTTGTTTCTATTCATATCCAAAACTCATCAAACGGAACCATAGCAAATAGCAAAGGTTATTTTTCGATTGAAGCTCAAAACACAAACGATACTTTAGTCTTTTCTTACATTGGCTACAAGTTGGCAAAACTTGCTATCGAAGAGTTTTTAAATCAAAAAACAATCACTCTAAAAAAAGGCATAGAGTTAGATGAGGTGGTTATTAAATCCGATAATAACTTTGCAAAAACGATTATTAAAAACATCCAAAGGAATCGAAAAAAAAACGACCTACATCAACTTAATTTCACAACCAAACTCTACGTTAAATCTTCACTTGAAAAAAGTACAGGAATAAATAATGAATATAAAAGCACTTTGAATTTTTTAGAAAAATACAGTGAAGTACAACATTACAATAATACATGGAAAGAAACTAAGATTGGAATTAACGATTTAGTAAAAAGAAAAACTATCTCAAATTTGTTTAACAATCCTTGGAATCAAAGGAAAATGAAAATTCAAAAAAACGTAATGACGAATCCAAATTTGTTCTATTATGATATTTCAGATGGAGATTTTAATTTTTACAAATCATTGATTTACATTCCTAAACTAGGACAAACTCCCTTTGTATCCCCTATTGGAGCTATAGCATTTACCACATATAACTATGAATACAAAGGTAGTTTTTACGAAAATGATGAAATCATTCATATTATTTCTGTTCGACCAAAAAGGCTTTATGGAGCTGTTTTTACAGGTACTCTTTATATTCAAGAAAGTAATTGGGCGCTAAAGTCATTAAAACTCACGTTAAATAAATTTTCACTTCGTAAATATGAACAATTTAGTTTATCTCAAAACTATAACCAAATTGATTCAATCATGACGTTATCAAGGCAAGAGTTTTTTTACTACTATAAATCTGGAATATTTAATTTTCACGGAAGTGTCTACAGCCTATTTAACAAATATGACTTCAATTCTGAAAAAACCCTTTTAAAACGCAATTTAATACTGTTAATTGCTGATTCTTCAAGATATAAAGGTTCCACTTTTTGGGATCCTGTCCGGCCTATCAAATTAACCAAAGAAGAATTTAAATTTAAAACCAAAGCCGATAGTATTACTCAATTGCAACGATCAAATAAATACCTTGAAGCTAAGGATTCAATCAAAAATAAGACGTCTTTAGATAACGTCCTTTTCACAGGTGTAGACCATTATAACTCAATGAAAATGACAAAATGGGTAATTGATCCTTTAATAAAACAATCTAAAATTTTTGGAATTGGAGGCTATAGACATGCTTTAGGTGGTAAATATATTAAACGTTTCAGAAACAATAAGGAGGTCTCCTTCCATAGTACCACTAATTATGGATTTAGAAACAATGATTTAATTGGTGATGGAGGAATTTCTTTTGTATACGCACCTCTTCATTTTGGTTCTATAAGTTTAAGTACAGGTAGTAAGTATCAGATGTTAACCTTCATGCAAAATTTCGCTACAATTTTTAGCAGAAGTAATTATATAAAAAATGATTTTATTGAACTTTCCATGTTTAGAGAAATTAAAAATGGATTATTCGTAGATATTAAAAGTAAATATGCGCAAAGAAAATCGATTGATCATCTAGAACTAGCGAGTTGGAGTGACGATTTGTTTGGTTCTGAAAATAGTCCTCAGATTTTTAATAACTACAGTGAATTAAATCTAAAACTATCTATAAGCTATACTCCATTTCAAAAGTATAACCTTGAAGAAAACAAAAAGACTATAATTGGAAGTAAATGGCCAAATTTCAACTTTAAATGGGAACAAGGAATTCCAAATGTTTTACAAACAAAAATTAAATTTCAGTTACTTAAACTTGGCCTCGATCAAAGCTTTAACATCGGTACATTAGGAACTTCAAAATATAATGCTTGGTTTGGTAAATACTTAGACACATCAGAATTAGAAACCCCAAACTTTACTTTTTTTAGAGGAACAGACAACTACCTATTTTCACACCCATTATACACTTTCCAATTACTTGGAGAAACACATAAATCTATCGGAGAGTTTATCCAACTCAATTTCATACACCATTTCCATGGCGCTTTGATAAAGAAAATTCCCTTTTTGAAGAAACGTAAAATTGAAAGTGTTTTTGGCGGGGGATTACTTTATATTAATGATAACAGCTTTGCCCATTCAGAAACATTTGTTGGACTTGAAATCCCTTTCAAAATAGGAGACACCAAATTTAAACTTGGATCATATTATGCTGTTGCATATTCAAATTACTCAACCTTATCCAATATGTTTAAGTTTGGAATAAATTTATTTAACCCTTTCTCCAACCGTTGGGCATTTTAATTACTTAAATTTACATGATGGATAACAGTTTTGAAGATAAATGGAAAGAGCTTGAAAAGAGAATCGCTCAAGACTTTGGGGGGGATTTAGATGTTCAAGGAATTTTATTCTTGATTGGAGTGCAGGAGCTTGGTAAAGGAAAACAAGACTTCACTAAAGATCAAAAATTGGATGTAATGCACGTTGCTATTTGTAGAGTATTAAGTCCATTTGGTTTTTATAAGCTCTCGCACTCTGACCAAGATGGATGGCCGCATTTTGAAACACTTAAACCACTTCCTACCTTAAGGGCTGGAGAGCAATTAAAGTTAATGAAGCAAGGTATTTTAGAATATTTTGGGGAAGTTTATTAATTAATCTTAACAACTGCTGTTGTAGTTTCCTCTCTAACTACACTTAAAGTACCAATCCCTGATTTGCCACCCGCTGTTACGCTAACTTTCACAACAACAGGTAATTTAAAACAAATTTTATCAGTAACTCCTGCATCAGAAGTGGTGTATATTTGCTCGAAAGTTAAATCTTCTTCACTACAAAGGTAAAAACCAGCTTGAGAAGCACTTGCTGATTCAACAAAAACCTTTACCGTAGCCCCTTTAACAGGAGCGCTAGTTGCTAAGTCTATTACAGAAATAATTCCTTCAGTTTTCTTTTCACCACAACTTACACTTGTTAGGACAAGAAGTAAGCCTAAAAATAAAACTTTTAATATTTTCATAATAATTAGCGTTTAGAAATAGTTTAAAACTTTCTCTTAACAAATATATATAAAAAATTGTTTGGTCAAAAATTCACTATACTTCAGTAAATAGTTAATTTTGATACATGATCCGTTTAAAATTTTTCTTCATTCTTATTTTTTCGATAATTATTTTCGCGTGTAATTCTACTAAAGAATCTAATAGCAACAACACAGAACCTACAAATAACAACCTTTATGTTATTCAAACTAAATTCGGAGACATGCTAATTAGACTTTTTGATGAGACACCGCTTCATAGAGATAATTTCAAAAAACTAGTTGCTGATTCGTTTTATAATGGGACCTTATTTCATAGAATAATTCCAAATTTTATGATTCAGGGTGGTGATCCTGATTCCAAAAACGCTCAGCGAGGTCAAAGGTTAGGAATTGGAAACCTTAATTATACTATACCTAACGAAGTTTCTCCAAAATTTATACACAAGAAAGGTGCCTTAGCTGCTGCTCAGCAAGATCCGAGAGTAAATCCTTTGCGCGCTTCGTCTGCATCACAATTTTATATTGTTGATGGCTCCTCAACTAATAAAAAAACGTTAGAATCTTTTGAGAATAGAAAAAACATCTCCAAAAAAAGAACCCTTACTACTGAAATCATGAATGATTCATCAAATATTGACCTCCGGAATAAATACTTAAAAGCAAGAAGTTCTAAAAATGATGATAGCACTAATTTCTATGGGGTAAAAATTCAAACGTTAATTGATGAAGCTTACGCAAAAAAAGCTTTTCACTATAGTCCAGAGCAAATAGCATTATATGATTCCTTAGGGGGCACCCCAAATTTAGATGGGGACTACACCATATTTGGAGAAGTTATAGAAGGAATTAATATTATTGACTCAATTGCAATATTAAAAAAGGATAAAAACAACCGTCCTAAAGAAGATCTTAAAATGACAATTAAAAAGTTGTAATTTTACAACTCAATTCAAGTATTATTGATGGAAGATAGAATCAAAGAGTTAAGTCAACAAATTGAAGAATTCAAAATAGAGGGAAAGGAAACTTTAGAGAAATTTAGAATTCAATTTTTAGGTTCAAAAAATGTGCTTAAAGATTTATTTGCTGAAATAAGAAACGTTGCAGCTGACAAAAGAAAAGAAGTTGGTCAATCCATTAATTCTTTAAAAACTCAAGCTCAAGATAAATTTAATCGCCTATCTAATTCAAGTGATGAAGCGGAAGAGCAAAAATCAGAAATTGATTTAACACTACCTGGTGATGAGTTTAAACTAGGAAGTAGACATCCACTGAGCTTAGTTAACGAAGAAATTATTGAGATTTTCAGTAAAATCGGATTTAATGTTTCAGAAGGTCCTGAAGTTGAAGATGACTGGCATAATTTCACTGGCTTAAACTTACCTGATGAGCACCCTGCAAGAGATATGCAGGATACATTTTTTATAGAAAAAGATCCAGATTGGTTGCTAAGGACCCATACTTCTTCTGTTCAGATGAGAGTTATGGAAGCTAAAGAATTACCAATTCGGACTATTACTCCAGGAAGGGTTTATAGAAATGAAGCAATTAGTGCTAGAGCACATTGTTTCTTTCATCAAGTTGAAGGTATCTATATCGATAAAAAAGTTTCCTTTGCTGATTTAAAACAAACAATCGAATACTTCGCAAAGGAAATGTTTGGAGAACGTGCTAAAATCAGATTGCGTCCTTCATACTTCCCTTTTACAGAACCAAGTGCTGAAGTTGATGTTTCATGTTCCTTGTGCAATACAAAAGGATGTAACGTTTGTAAATACACAGGCTGGTTAGAAATTCTTGGATGTGGAATGATTGATCCTAATGTTCTTAAAAATGCAGGGATTGATCCTAATGAATATTCAGGATTCGCATTCGGAATGGGAATCGAAAGAATGGCAATGTTAAAATACGAAGTAAAAGATTTAAGAATGTGGTCTGAAAATGATGTAAGATTCTTAGATCAGTTTAAGGCTACTTGGTAAAAGTTTACTCGAACAAGAAATAAAAAAGGCCAATTTTTTTTGGTCTTTTTTATTTCTTGTCAACTACAATTCGATTTTCATTATTCGCCAACTCCCAAACTGTATAATATACTAGTTTTGAAATGTGCGCAATCTTTTTAAAGTCTATTTTATCTACTGTATCAGAGGCTTGATGATAATCTTCATGAACACCATTAAAATAGAAGATAACAGGAATCCCGTGTTTTGCAAAATTATAATGATCTGATCTTTGATAGTAATGATTTGGGTCATCTATTGAATTATAGGTGTAATCTAGTTGCAATTGAGTATGTTTTTTATTTTGATTCTCATTAATATTATGTAGCTCAGTACTTAAAAAATCACTTCCAATAATATAAACATAGTTTGGATTAGGAACACTGTCTTCATGGTGCGCTTGATCTACTCTCCCAATCATATCAATATTCAAATCAGCAACAGTATTCTTTAAATTAAAAATTGGATTCTCTGAATAATACCTACTCCCAAGTAAACCTTTCTCCTCTGCCGAAACGGGCATAAACAAAATACTCCGTCGTGGCCCATTCCCGTCTTCTTTCGCTTTTGAAAAAGCTTTTGCCATCATTAGTAAAGCTGTAGTGCCACTACCGTCATCGTCTGCCCCATTAAACACCTCACCATCATGAACTCCAATATGATCGTAATGAGCAGTGACTACGACTACTTCTTCTTTTTTATCAGTACCCTCTATAAAACCCAGAACATTTTCAGAAGTAATTTTGTGATTTATTAAATCGGAATGAAATCCAATTTTTAATGATAAATTACAGCTAAGAGGTTTTCCCTTTTTTGATATTTTCTTTTTAGTTCCGAACAAACCACTTTTACACCCTCCTTTGATTAAGAGTCTATCAGCTGTTTTAGGACTTATAAAAACAACAGGTAATTTCATACTAAAACTATCCGTTGCCAATGTCATTTTTGATGATTTAAAAGAATGTGCATAAGATGATTTTAAAAAACTTAAACGCTCATTAACAACAATAATAGCCTTAGCTCCTTGTGTTTTTAGCTTTTCAATTTTTTTTTGCCTATTCTCCCATGAACTATGAGAATTTTTTTTGTTCACTATGTATTTTCCTTTTTTACTTTTAGGCTCTCCATCTATAAACATGACTACCTTATCTTTTAAATCTAGCTCTTTATATTCATTGTAGCTATCTGCTCCGATTCCGTAGCCTATAAAAACTACTTCGGCGTTACTGAAATTTGAATCATCAAAATCAGAATTATGTAAAAAATCTTGAAAGTAAGATAATGTGTCCCCGTTTATAGAAATTTTGATCTTGCCAGGTTCAACAACCCTCAAATTAAACTTTTGAAAATAACCTCCATTTACTGGTGGGAAACCATATTCAATAAAATTTTGCATTAAATAAGCCCCTGCTAACTTCTGGCCTTTTTGCCCTGCTTCTCTCCCTTCCAATTCATCGCTAGCTAAATATTCTAAATGTTCTCGAGCAGTTTGAGCATTTATATTATTTACATACTTAATTGCTATTTGAGCTGGAGAACTTAAATAGCAAACAAATAAAAAAACCTTTAACAAATCTCGCATTGGTAAATTTCTAAAAAATTAATTGTCTTATTAATTACACTACTAATTTAGAATATCTAAAGGTTGCAGAAAAATTTAGTAATTTAAATCTTAATGAAAAATCGCACATTACAAATAATTATTATAACTGGAGTCTTCTCCATTTTATTGTTATTTGTTGTTCAGTTTTTTTGGGCAAAAAACTTAATAGCACTTGAGAACAAACAATTTAATCATAAAGTAAAAATCGGGTTACTTAATGCGGGTTATAAACTCAAGTTAATCCATCATTCCACAATTGATAAAGTACACCTTGTAAAACAACTAAGTGATGAGTCCTATGTTGTTGAAGTCCAAGACATCGTAAATCCTTCTCATATTGATTCCTTACTGCAAATAGAATTTAAAGTATTAGAGCTTAACTCTCCTTACAAGATTGCTATTTATGATTGCTTTACAGACAGTGTAATTTATTCAAACTCTGGTTCAAGTAGTGAGAATTACGTTGCAGCAATCGAATACGGTGTTGACTGGGATATTACTAGTTACAATTTCGGCGTGATTTTCCCAAAAAAGAACACATTAGAAAACTACTTAAGTATCGGAGTTGCATCTGGTGTAGTAATAATGGGTATTGTTGGGTTCTTTATTTATGTTGTTTTAATGTTTTTGCGTCAAAAGAAAATCGGGGAGATGAAAACCGATTTCATTAACAACATGACACACGAACTCAAAACGCCTATTTCCACGATTTCACTTTCGAGTAATGTTATCAATCAACCAAATATTATTAATCAACCAGAAAGATTAAAACGATATACTCAAATTATCGTTCAAGAAAATGAACGTTTAAAAAATCAGGTTGAAAGAGTATTGCAATTAGCCTTTTTTGAAGAACGAAATTTTGCCCTTAATTATCAATCAATTGAAATTATCCAATTAATTAAAAATGCTTTTCAACCTTTTGATTTAATTCTTAACGATAAAAAAGGTTCTTTAGCCGTTCATGGTGATCCACTACAAGTTAAACTAGACGTTCATCACTTTGAAAACGTAATCTCAAACTTTATTGACAACGCTATTAAATACTCAGGAGATAAATCTCCTCAAATAGAATTTAAAGTAAGTTCTTCAAAATCTAACTTATCTGTATTTATCATAGATAACGGAATTGGAATGGGTAAAGATGAAGTGAAAAACATATTTAAGAAGTTTTACCGCGCACCTACTGGAAATATCCATAACGTAAAAGGTTTTGGTATCGGACTTAGTTACGTTGAGCAAATTATAAAAATGCACAAAGGAACTATCGCTGTTAAAAGCGAAAAGAATATAGGTTCAACTTTTGAGATCACAATTCCCTTAAATCAAGAAACATGAATGTAAAAGCACATATACTTTTAGTTGAAGATGATGAAAATCTTGGTTTTGTAACAAAAGATAATCTTGAAATTACAGGTTTTAACGTTACTTGGGCAAAAGATGGAGAAGCTGGATTTGAAGCTTTTTGCAAAGGTGATTTTGATCTTTGCGTCCTAGATGTAATGCTGCCTAAAAAAGATGGATTCCAATTAGGTAAAGAAATAAAAGCAGTAAACGAATCTACCCCAATCATTTTCTTAACAGCTAAGTCACTTGACCCTGACAAAGTAAAAGGTTTTAAAATCGGTGCTGATGATTATATTACAAAACCTTTCAATATGGAGCTCTTAACACTTAGAATAAAAGCTTTATTAAAAAGGTATTTTTCAGGTGAAACAAACAATAATGATGAAAAAGGTGTTTTTGAAATTGGCAAATATTCTTTCCATTTTAAAAATCAAGAATTAATTATTGGCAACGAAAATAAGCATCTCACAAAAAAAGAAGCTGAAATTTTACGATTACTATGTCTAAATAAAAATCAGTTACTCACAAGGGAGCTTACTTTAAAAATAATTTGGGGAGAAAATGATTATTTTAAGGGAAGAAGCATGGATGTTTTCATTACCAAATTGAGAAAATATTTAAAAGCGGACGAACGAATTGAAATAATTAACGTTCACGGTACAGGGTTTAAACTACAAGTGACTCATTAATAAAAAGCTTGGTTTAGCGATGCGAATAAAGCTAAACCAAGCTTTTTATTAATGGGCCTCTAACCATGTTTTCCCAAAAGAGCCTTCTACATCTAATCGAACGGTAGTTTTCACTGCGTTTTCCATTTTCTCTTTTGCCAACTTAGCGATTATTTCTTTTTCAGAAGGAACAACATCAAAAACCAATTCATCGTGTACTTGAAGAATCATTTTAGACTGTAGCCCCTGATCTTCCATTTCTTTATGGATATTAATCATTGCGACTTTAATAATATCGGCTGCTGAACCTTGAATAGGTGCATTTATAGCATTTCTTTCAGCATATCCACGTACAACTGCGTTTTTTGAATTAATATCTTTTAAAAAGCGTTTACGTTTTAAAATTGTTTGCACGTATCCCTTTTCTTTAGCTCCGTCAACACTATCCTCCATAAACTGTTTAATTCCTGGGTAATTGGTAAAATAACCATCTATTAGTTCCTTTGCTTCTTTACGTTTGATATTTAACCGCTGACTTAAACCAAAAGCAGATATTCCATAGATAATTCCAAAATTAACCATTTTAGCTTTTCCTCTCATTTCTCGGTCTACCTCTTCCATTGGCACATCAAATACTTTTGCCGCTGTAGCCGAATGAATATCATGTCCTTCTTGAAACGCCTCAACCATATTTTGATCTTGACTCATCTCAGCCATCAAACGTAATTCAACTTGCGAGTAATCAGCTGCATACAACTCATTTCCCTTGCTTGGAACAAATGCGGCACGAACCTTTCTACCTTTTTCTGTTTTAACAGGGATATTTTGTAGGTTAGGATTTACAGAAGAAAGTCTACCTGTAGCTGCAACAGCCTGACTATAGGTAGTATGAATCTTTCCTGTTACCGTATTAACTAATTCAGGTAATGCATCAACATAAGTAGATTTTAATTTCTTAAGTTGACGGTATTCTAAAACATCGTCAATTATTGGATGTTTTCCTGCCAATTTCTGAAGCGTTTCTTCTGATGTTGAATATTGACCAGTTTTTGTTTTTTTCGCCTTTTCATCAATCTTCATATTTTCAAAAAGAACGATTCCTAATTGCTTCGGTGAAGAAACATTAAATTCTTCACCAGCTTTTTCAATAACCGATTTCTCTAGTTTGTCAATTTCTGCCTCTAACTCTATAGAGAACTCTTTTAAAGTTTCTGCATTCAAAGCTACTCCGTTGTTTTCCATTTTTGATAAAACGTGAATTAATGGCATTTCAATATTTTCAAACAATTCACGAACTTCTTTTTGATCAAGTAACAGACTAAACTTTTCCATTAGTTGCCATGTAATATCAGCGTCTTCAACAGCATACTTTACCAACTCAGCCTTTTCAACCTCTCGCATCGTTTTTTGATTCTTCCCTTTTTTTCCAATTAAGGTTTCAATTGAAACAGGACGATAATTTAAATACGTTTCCGCAAGGAAATCCATGTTGTGTTTTAAATCTGGTTGAAGTAGATAATGTGCCATCATAGTATCGAATAACTTACCTTTTACAGAAACTCCATACTTTACTAAAACATTGATATCATACTTTAAATTCTGTCCAATTTTAGTTGTACTTTCATTGCTGAATAAAGGTTTAAAAAGATCAAGTACACGTTGCTCATCTCCTTCATTTATAAAGACATAATAACCTTCTCCAGATTTCCATGAAAATGCTAAGCCAACAACTTCAGCAATCATGGTATCTAAACCTGTTGTTTCTGTATCAAAACAAAAACTATCGAGTTTATCTAGCTTTTCAATTAAAGTATTTATTTCTTCATCAGATTCCACCAAAATATAATTTGGTTTCACATCATTAATTGTTTTTATTTCTCCTTTAATTAAATTTTCATCTAAATCAATACCTACATTAGGGGTCGCAAATAAATCTAATTGGCCATTAGAATGCAAAGGTTTTGAAGTAACAGATGCTTGAGAATTGTCAGGTTTACGTTGAATCAGATCTGGAGAAGTTTGAGCAGTATTTGAGATATCAACTCCTAAGACTCTCCTTGCAAGAGTCCTAAATTCCATTTCAGAAAAAATACTCAATAGAGCATCCTCATTCCAGTTATCAATTAACATCAAATCGAAGTCAATCTCAATGGGAACATTTAAATCAATTGTAGCCAAAAGCTTAGATAGTTTCCCTTGTTCTGCAAAATTGATTACATTCTCTTTTTGTTTTCCTTTTAGATCGTCAGTATTCTCCAGCAATCCTTCTAAAGAACCGTAGGCTTTAATTAACTTTTTTGAAGTTTTCTCCCCAATACCAGGGATTCCTGGAATATTATCTGCTGAATCACCCCACATACCCAAAATATCGATTACTTGTTCAGGACGTTCAACTTCGAATTTAGTTTGAACTTCAGGAACACCCCAAACTTCAGCAGGATTGCCACTTCTTCCTGGACGGTACATGAATATATTCTCGGAAACTAGTTGAGCAAAATCCTTATCTGGAGTCATCATATACGTTTCAAAATCTTCCTTTTCGGCAAATTTTGCTATCGTACCAATAATATCATCAGCCTCATAACCAACTTTTTCAATAATTGGAATATTGAAGGATTCAATTAACCTTTTAACATAAGGAATAGAAATTCTTATGTCTTCTGGAGTTTCATTTCTATGCGCTTTATAATCAGGATACATATCATGTCTAAACGTTTTTCCCGGTGCGTCAAAAACAACGGCAATGTGCGAAGGCTTATGCTTATTCAAAACTTCCAATATAGTATTGGCTACTCCTAAAGTAACAGAGGTATTGATTCCTTGAGAATTATATCTTTGGTTGTTTCCGAATCCAAAATACGATCGGAAAATAATTGCAAATGCATCTATTAGAAAAAGCTTATCCTTAGCCATTTTTTGTTGTTTTTTTCGTGGTTTAAGACTCTAAAATGAGTCTCATGCAAATTACTTAATACTTCCAATATTTAATAATTCTTCTTTCAACAAATGGCTAACAATTTGAATTAAAGTATTAAGGCTTTTTAGTTTTGTCGAATACAAATATTAATCTATAAAGCATAGCGTCAATTATGACAAACCCACCTAACATCTTTGCATTGCTTGCTTTATTTTTAAAATGGAATAAGTGAATGCACTCCAACAAGGATTATCTTAGATGCTCCGTTTGTCTCTACTAAAGTAATGGTAAATGGTGCGACGAAACTCTCGATGGAGATTAGTTATTTTAACTTTACCAGCTTTGAAGTTGCCTATTTAAATAAAGGATTGAACCAGAGATTTTTGTGAATGCATGGAACAGATGATAATTCCCTATCTATTAAAACACATCGGAAATTATGCAGATATTGAAGCTCTCAAAACAGTACTGCGCATTGATGGAGCACTGCATAGTTGACTTACCCCTGTTATTATTGTTTCATAAAACACTCAGAATCCTTAAAAAATAACCTTCAAGTTTTGAGCAAAATAATTTAAAAGGACTCTTTCCAGAATTATAAGGAAAACGCTCTAGAAACAGGATGCGCCAAAGCAATATATAACAGAGATATATTCTCTAATAACGCACAAAAAACTGATAGCATGGATATAGTCTTGCTATTGTAGATCTTGCCAAAAAAGTATCAAAAAATATAGTAAAACATCAACAAAAGAAATAAAATAAATACGATTTTATTTGAGCTCGTATATTTTACATTGTTCCAAACCGTTAATAACAACGGTAAAACCTAGTTTACATGAGCGAGAAAAAGAAACCTACTATCTTTTACAATCACACATAAAAAATATGTTTAGAAATTTAATAACAGTTATAAAAATTCTCCAGGATGAAAATGTGTTTATTGTTAAGTTTATTACAACCCAAACCTACCTCCTGTAACTGCCATCAGGTAAGACAGATGGTAGTTTATAAGTAGGGTCAGTTAATATATTAAATACCGTTAAATCTATCGACTTTACTAAAGATGGTGTATTTGCTTTCCACTCGTGACCAATCTCATCATACCTACCTTGAAAATCTTGCGCACCCAATAGAGAAGTTAATGACCAATATAAATACTCCGTAACTTGACAAGTATACCCACACGTTTTATCATCATAAGTATACCATGTATTGGAGGGATAACTTGATGGCACATCTTCAAACTGTCCTCCTCTAGCCTTATCCATAGCCTTAGCAATATCAGAACCTTTTTCTTCGCCAAAAACTGAAGGATACACCTGTGAAAATCCACTATGCGTAATTAAATGTAAAACCTCCTCCAAAGTTGCGTCAAAAGGCGAATTAAAACTCCAATTTGGATGAATTTCACTTCCGTACAAATCCTGAAAAACAAATGATCCTTCTAACTCATTTTGACCACGTAAAAACTTTCTTTTCTTACTTGATTTTTCCTTACCAAAAAGAACCATCGAGGATTGGTTCGCTAACATCCTATCTAAAACTAATTGATTATCAACAACACTGTCCTCGTCGTTATCAAGGTATTGAGCCATTACATTTGCAGTATGTAATAAGTCTATCTCCGAAACATTTTCTGTAGCGTAAATGTACACACCAAAAACATCCACCTTTTTGCAAAAAACATTAAAAGGTCTTTTAGGGGAATCATCATTATTAACAATAGTGAAATTATCTTCCTCAATTTTTACAAAATCACATTTAAAAGGGGTTTTTGGAGCTTTTCGGCATGCTGCTAAAACAAAGGTAAAAGAAACTAAAAAAACGAATATTTTTTTCATAATCTATTGAGTTAAAAAATAAGGTAAGACAATTCCTTCTTTAAAATTTAAACAGCTTAACTCTTTGCCTATTTTTATTTGCACTACATAGAGGATAATTATTTGATTTACCGGCTATTTAATTCGTTCCAATAAAAATAATACACATAAATCCTTATTACCTTATTTTAATCGATCATAAAGTCAACTTTAATTGAGTCCTAAGTTAACGGGGCAAGTATAAAATATTTACTTTTCTCGATAAACAGTTTGAATTATCACTTCTGAAACTGCTTTTAGAGTGTTTTTTGAAATATTCTGAATATTATCATTGTGTGTATGCCAGGAATGCGCAAAACCTCCTGTTTGGAGGTCACGATGAATGATATCAATACAAGGAATTCCAGCCTGATTTACATAATAATGATCGTCTGTAATCATTCCATCTTGAATAGACCTAAAAAAACGCCCGTGACCACTCTGTTTTGCAACAGTCCATACCTTGTCTAAAATTGAACGAGCGTATTCAAATGAATAACCTTCATATAAGAATAAAGCATTTGCATCACCAACCATATCTAAATTTATTCCATAAATAGGCTTTAAAGAGTCTAACAGTGTTTCTTTTGCCCAAATTTGGGACCCGTAACAAAAAGACTCTGTTGTTTTACCATAGTCCTCTATGTCAAAAAGAACAATATCAACTCCTACATTTGGCATCTGCTCTTTCAAGAGACGAGCGACCTCTAATATTACAGCAACACCACTTCCTCCGTCGTTAGCTCCATCAATGGCTTCTTCTTGATTTTGATTATCTTGATCTGCCCATGGCCTAGTATCCCAATGCGCTGTTAGTAGAACTCTTTTTGCTGATCTCAAGTCTGACCTTGCTATAATATTACGATAATTTAAATTTACTCCATCGTGTGCCAATTGAGTTCCAGTTTGCTCTTTAACTAAAAACCCATAATTATTTAATTTTGCAACCAACCAATCTGCACATTTTGCATGGGCTATACTATTTGGAGTTCTAGGTCCAAAATCGACTTGCTTTTTCACAAAAGAAAAAACTGAATCCACATTAACCTTAGGTGTGTTAACTAAAATATATTTAGGTGTGACAATATTCTCTATTTTTTCTTTTGGAGTCTCAGAACATGCAAAAACAAGAGATGTAATTAAAAATAAAAATACTTTTTTTATTTCGTCCATTCAGTACCGCTTTTAGAATCTTTGATTGTCACCCCTAACTTATTCAGTTCATTGCGTATTAAATCGCTAGTTCCCCAGTCATTATTTGTTTTAGCATTACTCCTCAGTTGGACTGCTAATTTTATTAAGTCTTCTTCTCTACCATCCGAGAGAGAATTGTCCACGTCAATCTTAACACCTAAGATTTTAATAACAAAATCATTGAATAGTTTCTTTAAACTTTCGATATCATCACCTGTTAGCGTTTCATTACCGACCGAAACTGAATTTATTAATTTAACAACATCAAATAAATGTGAGACTAAGACCGGACAATTAAAATCATCGTTCATTGCATCAGAACATTTTTTCCAAATGGCATTTACATCAAACGATGATTTTTCTGCACCATTTAATAAATTCAAGGTCTCCATTGCATTAACCAATCTCAAATAACCTTTGCTAGCTGCTTTCAAAGCGCCATCACTCAAATCCATTGTAGAACGATAATGACATTGCATCATCGAAAATCTAACTACAGCAGGTGAATAGGCCTGACTTAATAGTTCCGTTGAACCGTCAAACATTTGCTCAGGTAAAAAATATAAACCTGTACTTTTACTCATTTTTTCACCATTCAGTGTTAACATGTTAGAATGAAGCCAATATTTTACAGAATCTGTTTTACCTGAATGTGCAGTATTTTGAGCAACTTCACATTCATGATGGGGAAACTTTAAGTCCATACCTCCACCATGGATATCAAACTTATCACCTAAGTATTTTGTACTCATAGCAGAACATTCAAGATGCCAACCAGGGAAACCTTTACCCCAAGGAGAATTCCATTGCATAATATGATTTGGACCAGCTTTCTTCCAGATAACAAAGTCTAGTGGGTTTCTCTTTTCGTCCTGACCAGTTAAAACTCTAGAGTTACTTTTTAACTCATCAATTTTTCTACCTGAAACAGATCCGTAATTATGGATTTTAGAATAACCTTCTACATCGAAATAAACAGAACCGTTAGATTCATATGCAAAGCCATTCTTTATAATAGTTTCTACGTATTCAATTTGTTCAATTAAATGACCTGTAGCTGTAGGCTCTATACTAGGTTTTAGTGTATTGAATTTATCTAAAATATTATGGAATCCATTCGTATACTTTTGAACCACTTCCATTGGTTCCAAATTTTCCAATTTTGCTTTCTTAGATATTTTATCCTCACCTTCATCAGCATCATTTTCTAAATGTCCAACATCAGTGATATTGCGAACATATCTAACATTATATTTCAAATAATTTAAATACCTATAAATGACATCAAAAGAAATAAATGTTCTGCAGTTTCCAATATGAACATCACTATAAACCGTAGGCCCGCATACGTACATTCCAACATTGTTGTTATTTATTGGTATAAATAACTCCTTTTCTTTAGAAAGTGTATTGTAAACTTTTAATTTGCTCATTTCTCTCAAAAATATATTGACAAAAATAAGTAAATAAGTAACTTCAAATGCAATCTTAATTGAAAACAATCAGAAGATTAGAAAAACCAATATAATAGAGTAGTTTTACAAACTTTAAACAATTAGTTTTAATTCTCAAAATTATATTTATGTATCCAGCAGAAATCGTATTACCAATGAAAAAGGAACTTGTAGACGCAGGATTCCAAGACTTAACAACAATAGAAGATGTAGATTCTGCAATAAGTAGTGAAGGCGGAGTATTAGTCATTATTAATTCAGTATGTGGTTGTGCAGCTGGAAACGCGCGTCCAGCAGCAAGATTGGCATCAGAACATCCAAAAGCACCTAAGTTAACAACAGTGTTTGCAGGCTTTGATAAAGATGCAGTGAATCAGGCTAGAAAATATATGCTTCCTTACCCTCCTTCATCCCCATGTATGGCATTATTTAAGGATGGAAAATTAGTGCATATGATCGAACGTCATAACATTGAAGGAAACCAAGCAACCTTGATTGCTGATAGTTTAAAAAGTGCTTTTGACGAATACTTGTAAATAAAAATACTTACCAGTAAACAACAAACAAAAAAGGTCTTATATTTATCAAAAAGTAAACACAAAAAAAAGGAGTCAATTGATTCCTTTTTTTAACGCTTTTTAACCCTACTAAACCAAATTGCCAAATTGCCAAATTAGAAACTTATTAAAAGTATCTAATTTACAAAGGCATGGAGCATAGAAAACGAGACTCCAAGTGATAGTCAAGTATAAAAAGGCGAATTTAATTAAAAATAAAGTCAAGAATACAATAGTAATCAGAGTGAAAATAAGATTTTGAATGAATTGGTAACACATGCCACATTAGCCTATTATACCAAGACTATTGACACTTCCTAAAGAATTGAAAAAACTTAATAAGAAAATCGAAGTGGTGGAAAACTAAATTGATAATTAATAAATGCTCTTTGAAGTAATTATTGATCATTATAGTACTCCCCATCCATAGGACAGGTTTAAGTTACTTTTAATTATTTAGCATGCAATTGCCTTTTGATAAAATATTTCATTTGGCGGTACTTTTCCTATTTCTGTATGCCTTCTTTTTGTGTTGTAAAATGAAATATACTCCTTAACTTTTTCATATAGATCTAAGCCCCCATTTGGTGGGTTAATATAGATTTTCTCTTGTTTAATAGATCTCCAAAATCGTTCT
>Ga0209666_1000030_pt1 | contig 114769 bp, 63 predicted proteins | sample SaaInlV_125m_DNA_FD_184679 | JGI IMG/M metagenome (GOLD analysis project Ga0209666, IMG submission 184679) | Marine microbial communities from expanding oxygen minimum zones in the Saanich Inlet - Saanich Inlet SI037_S3LV_10m_DNA (SPAdes)... | ecosystem: Environmental > Aquatic > Marine >...
TATGGTATATTTCAGACTATAGCAGCATATAAGAGAGTAGGGGCATAAGTGTGTAAGAGAGTGAGAGTGTAAGAGAGTGCGAGACATAGTAGAGTATCCGGGGGCGGCCCCTGGTGGACGTGGGACAGAATAAAATGGGTAGGTGAAAACTCTAGGCGAGTAGGAAGCGGGAGACTCGCGACAGCGAGTAATGAGCGTAAGCGAATAAAAATAAATAGTAAGACATAAAATAGTACATTTCTATAACTTTTTTAAAATTCTTAAAACCTTTCTTAAATTTTTTATTTTTTATAGAAATGTACTATTTTATTTTCTATTACTTAAAACTTTTCTTAAATGTACAATAATATTTCCAACCACTAAAATACTTTCTATTTCCTACCGCTTAAATTTTTTCTATTTTATTTTCTGCCACTTAAAACCTTTCTTAAATTTTCCCACCACTTAAAACCTTTTCTATTTTATCCATTTTTTTATTTCCCCTTATTATAGAATGATCTCTTCCTCTTATAAAAAATATAAATACAAAACTTTCTTTTCTAATTTCAAAACTTTTCTCAAAAAATATTATTCCTTTAGAAAAAATAAATCTACTAAACCTAAATCTAAAACCAATTCTAAATCAAAATCACCCATTTCTAATAAAACATCTAGTATTTCCCCTTATAGAAAATCACCTCCGCCATCTGTACCTATTTTAGCTAAATATATTAGAAAATCTTCTCCTAAATCTCCTGCAAAATCTTACAATAAAAATTCTCCTGTCTATTCTTCTAAAAATAAATTGTTTAATAATCTTGTATTATTTTATGCTAAATTATTTGCTAAAGAATTACCTGATTATGTTATTTTCAATCAAAATGAAGACTCTTACACTTTCACATTAACTAGTAATACTGGTATTCAGAAAAATATTAAATTTAGAAATTTAGATGACTTTTTAACATCCTTTCATAAAATTATTAATCTTTTTATTACAACTTGTAAAATACCTTTCTTATGTCGCCCAAAAACTATCAAATTACTTAAAAATATTAATGAACTTTACATTAATTATTATAATAATCTTTCTGATCTTTATAATATTTATAATCTTATTATCAATATTTATACTCTTATTAATAGAATTGCTCTTGAAAATTTACATAAAAAAGATAAAAAATTCGTCTTTATTAATAAATGCAGACTCCTACTTGAAATTTATCTTCCAGAATCAAATGTTAAATCTTCGGATTTATGAATAATATAATATATATTATATATTAATAGATAAATATAATTCATAAATAATGATATATATTACATGCAATTATGTTTCAAAAATTTTTAGCAATATTTCATCAGATTTTAATGATTTAGAAGACTACTTAAAAAGTTCAGATACAGATATAAAAGTAGAATCACCTATTTCGCAGTCTGTTTCTGCTACTTTTCCTTTTCAGTCGTTCGTGGACGATACATATATGTTAGGAAGATCATCTAGACCCTTCGGACCAAGGAATAGCAACGCCCTCACAAGAGGGACAAAGGAAAAGAATATGGCGGATGCAGCGAGAAAAAATAGAGTGGCGCAGTGGGTGTCATCAGCAGCAAAGACTGCAAAAAAGAATCGCGATGATGATATACAAAGACGCCGTGATATTCCTGGAAATACAATGCGAGTTGAAGGTCTAGGTGATACAATGTCAATTCAAGGAGGAGGACCGAAGCGGAAGAAGAGAGCGTCGAAGAATAATGACGATGATGATGATGATGATGCTGTCAGTTATCCTATAACTTTAACATTCGATCCACTACAATACAAAATTAAAATATTAAGTGTAACTGGTAGTCCAATAAAAAAATTGTATTGTATAGGCGCCGTACTAGACATCATTCATGACTTGAAGAGAAATAAGCATATTAAAGAACTTGACATATTAATAGATAATTGGTGGGATTTTGTATTACAATTATTAAAGTCTGTATTGCCTGACGCTGAAATTACAAGATCTTCGTTTGAAGAACAATTATTAGATATTGTCAATGATTATATAGAAAGTAGTTCGTTCGGATCGATTTATAGAATTTCATCTACTGCTTCTGATAGTCCCGCTGCTAGTAATGCTGTTGGTGCAAATCTATTTACATTTGGATCAAAAAATCAATCTCTTAATTGTAATGATGTTATGCTTTTTTTAAAGAGCGGTGCCGTGAATACTACTCCACTAGATTTATATGTAGATACAACTATAGTTGGTGACTCCCGTACTTTATTATATAATTGTATACTAAAACAAACTGAAAATGTTACGAATCGGCACAATGTGTCTGATATTTTCGATGGTTCCGGGTGTGCATATCATTGCAAATATCCAGAGACGGAGCCGCCCAGAAGTAATAATTGTAGAGCGCATAGCTTAAAAAATCAAATCGAAACTTTTGAGAGTGGTTATAGACATTTTTTAGATTTATTTGATGAAGGACGCAATATAGTTATTACTTTAGCAGTTTCAAATAATTTTATTTCAACTCTTAACAGTAAATGTGCACGTGAGGTAGATGTATCTGGTATTCCAGATAATAAAATATTTCAAGCAGGTGATAAGGAAATATACTTTAGACTTACTATAGAGGAAGCAGCGGGAGCAGCGGGAGCAGCAGCGTCTCCTGTGCCTCCACCGTGTATTTTATATTTGGGAAAGGGATTAAGTTTAAATATGACTTTGTTTTTACTAGCGAGTCATTTAGATAGTAATTTTGGAACAATGGAGGAGGCAAGAACAATGGAGGAGGCAAGAAAAATGGCGAAGGCAAGAACATTATCGAAGGGATATGATATTAATATTTTACAAGATATTATATATGCACTTGAAAATTCAGGGTTAACTGACAATCAAAAAACTCTTATTTTAATTTCTATAAAAGCAATTGGTGATGAATCAAAAATTTGGGGATCAGTAATGTATAAAGGCGATGGTGGTACAAAATTACTTGTAACAAATGATAGGATTTGTTATACACAACGTGCATTATTAGCTTTACAGACGATTATTGAGAGTAAAACATTATCAGGTGCAACTTCTGACACATCAAACCATCTTTGTTTACTAGGTACCGAAAATAATTCAATTTTGTTTAAATGTGCTAAAATATCAGGAACTCTTTGTGATATGTTAGATAAGTATTATAAAAGTGATATTGATAATAATGAATATTTACTTTCATTTCAAGATTTTGCGCCTGAAAATGGAATAGGGTTGATAAGTTTTGAGTCAAAAAATAAAAAAACTATTTTATCACTTTTAGTTCCAGCAGAATTGTGGATAACAGATCTTGATAAAGACGATAAAAAAGAAAAAAAAATTGAAAGTTATAATTCTAATAAAAAATTAATTGAAATGTTTTTAGCAATGTGTAATAAAAATGAAAATGATTATATAAATGATAGTATTGATAAAATTGAAAGTGTCATTGATGGGCTTGAAACAAAAATAAATGACTTGATGGAACAAATGGATTATGCACACAGCGAATCAACAAATGGTAATCCTGTAAAACCACTAAGTGACGATATTAAAGAAAAAACTCATGAAATATTAGATACATTAGTTAGTAATGGCACGAAAGTAAAAGATTTTTTCACAGATTTAGTTGAATTTTTAGGAATGATTGATGATACAATTCACAATGCAGAATTTGGTATCCGAATTAAAGAATTAATAGAAAGCAGTAATTATATATACGCGAAAATTGCTAATAAGACTACAGTATTAATAAGGAAGTATCATGGGTCTAATGATAAAATTCAAAGTATTGAAACTCCACCTGGGAGGGGAGCAAGAGCACAGATGGCAGATCGAATGACTTTAAAGGATGTTATTGCTGACGGTCTAGCAGAACTTTTAGATTTCGCTAGAAAACACAATTCAAATCTAGTGGAATACGCTAAAATGCAGATACAAGTAGAACATTCAAATGATCCTGCTGTAATAGAAGACATAGCAGCAGAAACAAAAGAAGATTTGGAATATTATAAGAAAAAAAATACTAAAGCATTAGGTATATTATTATCTAAGGCGCGTGAATGGGTAAATGATTATTTAATACACACACAACAAAGTTCAAAACAAGGTACAACACAAAGTTCAAAACAAATTTCAAGACAAAATAGTCATTCTACTCCTGCGGGTGAAGATCCAACAGCGAAATTGCTGGGCGAAGCTGCAAAAAGATTAAGTTCTCAACCTCCTTCTCAGCACTCTTTAAATAGAGAGGCCAGTGATTCCAGCGCTGTATCTACTGGATTTGATAGATCAGAAAGTGTAGCTAAACTGTGGGTAAAAATAGATGAAGTATCTCGACATTTGGGTTCTGATAAACTATCTGCTCCTTCTGTTAAAAAAATTAAAGCAGTTGGCGCTATAATGCCTTCACAACCATCATCGCCGGCAGCAGGGGCATCATTATCGCGATCATTATCGCGAACATTGTCATCGCCATCAGTATCATCGTGGAAGTTGATGATGTCACAATCACCAGTAATGGAAGGATCACAATTATCAAGGCAACCATCAATACAATCACAACGCGGAGCACTACAAAGTGTGGGATCAATGGGGGCAGCATCGGGTCGCGAAATGTTCGGAATTGATGAGGGGGTAGAATTAGATACGCAATCAAACGCGGGCGAATCTGCTTCTTCTGCGTCTGTGTCTGCGTCTGCATCCGGGGCCGAAAAAGATTCGTCTATGCAAGATGGTGGTGGAAAAGTTAAAAAAATAAAAAAACAAAATAAAGAAAAAAATATAGTAAAATCTAAATCATCGAATGTAAAAATCCTAAGATTAAATAAACCTTCAAAAGATACTAAAAAACCTTCCAAAACTACTACTAAAAAACCTTCCAAAACTACTACTAAAAAACCTTCCAAAACTACTACTAAAAAACCTTCCAAAACTACTACTAAAAAACCTACAAAAGATACTAAAAACCCTACCAAAACTACTACTAAACCCATTTCCAAAACTACTACTAAACCCATTTCCAAAACTACTACTAAACCCATTTCCAAAACTACTACTAAAAAACCTTCCAAAACTACTACTAAAACCACTTCCAAAAATACTACTAAAAAACCTATCAAAACTACTACTAAACCCATTTCCAAAACTACTACTAAAAAACCTACAAAAACTCTAAATAAAAAAACAAATAAATTTAAAATAATTAAATTTAAACATTAAAATCTTTTTTTTATATTATTTTAATAGATATTTATGAATAATAAAAGTAATTCTAAAATTGGAAAAAATAATAAAAAAAAATCTAAAAAAAATAAAACTAAGAAAACAGGAGGTGCATTTTCGTCTTTGGATAAAATTACTGACACTAAATTAACGCGTGGAACCCAAATCTATTACACAAACGAATATAAGTTTGTAATAGATTTATTAAAAAAAAATAAAATTGATTTAACACTTGAAAACAAACCAGAAGAAATAACAATTGAAAAAATAAAAGATAAAATCAAAAACAACAGTAGGCACTACCTTTTTCATAAATTTTTTGATCATAGACTTATTTTAATGATTCAAAATACTAATACAAATAAAATTGAATTACAAAAATTCTATGATGATCTTATTGAAACACTTAGAAATGTTAAGCATAGAATTTATATTTTTTTACCATTTTATTGTGGATACAATGCTAATTATCCTACAAATATTCACTCTATTAATAAAAAAAAATTAGTTAATTTATCTACAACTAACAAAAAACTCTTTTTTTTCGATATTGACAAAATTTATAGCTTACGTGAGAGGCGACCAGGCGCATTAGTATTTGGAAGATTTGATTCATATTATAATCAAAAATGTGAAAATTTATCTAAAATTGGCGAAAATATATTAGTAGATTTATTTAAAAAAATTAAAGAAGATAATGTAGAAGATATCAAAACTAAACCAAAAGACTATGATTATATTACAAGAATTGATATGCCACTACAAAATCATTTAGGTACTCAATATCAAATGTCTATAAATAATCAGCAACAAAATAGTCAGAGTAATTTAAAAAGACGTTATTTAAATATGTACGGGGTAGATAAAGTACAAAATTGGAATGTTCAACAATCACATTTAAAAAAATTAGAGAGAAATGGCGAACCAAATGAAAATGTATTAATTCTTGGAGATTCTTGGTCAGCAGGTTATTATAAAGATCCTTATAATATTGAAAGAAATAGCGCGCATTTAGCCGAATATGTATCAACTTATTCAAACAAAAATATATATTATCCGGATATGGGTGCTTTTAGTTATAAATCAAAAGATTTATACGATTTTATAAAGAATTGTTTAGAAACTACTTCAGATAGTGGCAATCACGGAATCTTAAAATACTATTTGAAAAATGATGTGGGTATTGTTGTTTTATTTATTGGAATTAACGATCCAGGGAGCTATATTTTACCTGCAGACACAGACAAAAATAAAAAAAATATCAAAGTATTACTTCGAAGATTTAATGATAAAATTAAAATTTTAGTTGTAGAATATCCAAAAAATTTACACCAACATTTCAACCAATATAGTAGTATGGCAACACCTATGGTTAATTCCGTGCCCATTTCTGGATATCATAAATATGGTTGGGAAATTGCAGAAGGTATAAAATCACTAGAAAAAGGAAGTGCAAATGAATCAACTTTACAGTTAAATAATTTACAACCCGGTGATTTAAGCAAAGATAATTTACACTTATCAACTGATAGTGAAATATCATCAATGTACAGAACAGTTGGTGGTAAATATAATAAAAAACAAAAATACGTAAAATATAAAACAAAAGAGGTTTTAGGTAAAAATAGGCAAATATTTAGAAAAAAAGATTCTAAATCCAAAAAAGAATATATAATTCATAAAAAAGAATATATTTTATTAAAAGATTATATTAAACTTAAAAACAAATGTAAATAATACTTTTCATTTTTTTATATTCTTTTTTTAGATGCCAAATAAAATTGTTAAAATAAATAGTAAAAAAACTAAAGTATATAATAAGAAAATTGAAAAACCTAAAAACCCTAAAACATCTAAAAAACCTAAAAAACCTAAAACTTCTGAAAAACCTAAAACCTCTGTAAAACCTAAAACTTCTGAAAAACCTAAAACTTCTGAAAAACCTAAAACCTCTGAAAAACCTAAAACCTCTGAAAAACCTAAAACCTCTAAAAAACTTAAAACTTCTGAAAAACCTAAAACATTTAAAAAATCTAAAACATCTAAAACAACTAAAACCCCTAAAATATCTAAAACATATGAAAAATCTAAAACATCTAAAATATCTAAAATAAATAAAAAAAAAATAGTAAAAATTAATTATAAAAAAAAAGGAGGTAATTTTGATAAAGGTCGAGAAAGTGAAAAAAATTTTTTCACTGATATTTTAAGAGATTCTAGTAAAGAATTTAAAGTATTTTATACAGATGAATACAAGTTTGTTTATGATGATATAAAGAGAGGATATGGGGATCGAATAGAAGGTGAAGAATTAAAAAACTATATACAACCTACTTATTCTACTGAAAAAACCCATATAATTTTGATGTTTGGACATAAAAAAGGTATTAATTCAGATGATCTTTCGAAAAAATTAGTAGAACATATACTGAATATATTAAATTTAAATAAAGATTGTATTTTATATGTTTTTTTTCCATTTAGAACTCTGGATAGTAGATTTTTTGATATAGATGAAAATAAATTTAAATCTTTACGTCGAGTAAAAAGTTTACACAGTTTACGTGAAGGAACAACATTTATTGATAAACAGTTAAATGAATATTATAGAAGATTTGATGAAAAAAAAATATATATAATTGATAGATTTAAAGAATATAATATTTTATTTTATGATATAGATAATTATTTATATTTATATAAAAAAGAAAATAATCCTATTAGTTATGATATATATCAAAATTTTTTAAATAATATAAAAGATATTACATCTGAAAAATCACTTGAATATCCAATTTTAGGACTAGGTCTAGGAACAGGAAACTCCTGGCGAAAAAGCACTTTTCTAAATGGATCATCTTTGCAACCTTTAGATGGGATTCGAGAATATGGAGAGGGACCTTCTTCACGCGATGGAACAGGTATGTTAAAATTACAAAATGATACACAAAAATATAGTCTGAGACCTTTTTTATCTTTTTCAAAAGATCCAATTCAACAACAAATGTCAGGACTAGAACCAATCTACGCCCCACGCGAATTACCACCACAAAATGATGTTTCATCTTCATTAACATCAATCTTGGCAGGACCAGCACCGGCACCATCAACACAGGCACCATCAGCACACACGCAAGTATCACCGGTAGCAGAAGGAGCAGAAGGAGCAGCACCAACAAAACCAGGAAGAAAATCACCAGGAAGAAAATCACCAGCGTCAGCACTATCCACAGCACTATCCACAGCACTAGAATCATCAGCAGCACAATCAGCGCCATCAGCACACGCGCAAGTATCACCGGTAGCAGAAGGAGCAGAAGGAGCAGCACCAACAGAACCAGGAAGAAAATCACCAGGAAGAAAATCACCAGCGTCAGCACTATCCACAGCACTAGAATCATCTCCAGTACAATCAGCAACATCAGCAGCACAATCAGCGCCATCAGCGTCGGCATCATTAAAACCAATAGGAAGAGAATTAATATCAACATTACCATCAACAGGAAATGGTAGATACATTCTTGATAAACAACCAGATGGTGCCAAGGTAGCTTATACTCAAGAAATGGATGAATTAATAAAACATTATTTGCCATATTTAGTTAAAAGTGCTACTAATACACAAAGTAAATTTGGATTAGATTTTAGTAGAGAATCAGATAGACAAAAATATTGGGATATGAAATTTGGAGATATTCAAGTTGTCAACTCAAAATTTTCAGAACAAGATCATTATTTAACAATTTTGAATACAATTGGTGATATTCTTGAAAATACTAAAAATAAAATTAAAGAATATGGCGCACGTGGTACAAATAGAATTTTATCTAAAGTTGAAGATGATATAAAAGCATTAAATATGGCAGTAACACAAATTACTACAAGGGACCCCAATTTAGCCGGACTCACTGACTTTCGAAGTTCGAATTTTGCAAATAAAAAAAATTTGCCTATTAAAAGAGTTGCAAATAGTGGAAAAAATGAATTGGAATTAGCTGAATCAGATGCATTAAATATGATTGATATGTATTTAAGACGAAAAGATGAATTAGGTTTACATACTGGTGATATAAATAACGATATGAAAACAAAAATTACTGAATTTTGGGAAAAAAATAAACTTACTGAAATAGATGATATAGCTTATTATGGTATAGAAGATCCATATGGCAAATCGCTGGTAGGTCCAAAAGATGATAGTGCTAGTATATTTGAAAGAGATAAAAGATTAAGAAAAAGTCGAGCATATCTACTAGCTCAGAATGATAAGAATAGACATTTGTTGTCAGAACAAAAAGCGAAAGAGCAACAAAACCCCACCGTCGACCCCGAGATTGAAAAAATTAAAAAACAAATGAAACAAGAAATGATACCCGATACACAAAAAGAAGAAAATACACAAATAGAAACAGAACAAAAAGGAAGTCCACCAGAAAAAAAGTTAGATTATTTGGACGAATTTGAAGAAACAGTACAAATAGTTTCAGCATCTAATACTGACAAAGATAGAGAAGCAGCAAGTCAGAGATTAGCAAAAACATATTTAGACAGAAAAAACAAGATAGCTGGATTGGATAAAGATAGTTTAATGAAATCATTATATGATAGATTATATAGTTCGAAATCAACTTCAATACAAGAAAAATTTATACAAGATCTTAGAAATGCATTGTCTAATGGTAATTCTATAAAAGATTTTTTAGAAAGTAAAGCGAAACAAGATAAGCATATTTATTGGAATACGGACTTAGAAGCTTACAAACTAAGACCGAATTATGATACTGGAATGTTATTTGAAGAATTATCAAAAAAACTACCAGTGGAAACATCACTGGAATATTTACCATCAGATTTAATTACAAAACTAACAGGTGAATTGAGAGAAAAAGCTTTAAATGAAATTTCTGCTAAACTACGAACAAGTTACAAAGATATTCCTAAAACTTTAATTGAAAGACAAATGCAAGATAGTGATTTTTCTATAGGAAAATTGCTTAGTGATAGCGAAAGTAAAAAATATTATGAACTATTATCATATCCTCCAAATAGGTTTATTGATTTTTTAGATGAGAAAGACAGCGCTAAATATAAAAAAACTTTTCACGATAAAATTTTGGAGTTAACTCGTAAATCTTTACAAGCTACTATAACTGATAAAGATAGTGTATATAAAGAATTAAATTTATTAAGATCATACAATAAACCTGATTATGATATAGCATTTAAAAAAGCTATAATTCTTGATAATATTAGAGAAAGAATTAAATTAGTTAATAAAGCTTTGGGTGAAAAACAAAGTTTTAATTCATTTCATCCACAAGAAGATCGACCAAAAATATATGAATTAAATAAGCATAAGAATAAATTAGAAAAAATTATCACTACATTTGAAACCAACCCCGGCGATAAATATAATGATTTTTCTGAAGTGGATAAATTAATAGAGCTATATCGAAGACTAGATGAAAATTCTTCTTTAAAACTAGATTCTTCTTTTGGGGAAAATTCTAGTAATCTAAAAAAATATGATCAAAAAATTATAGAAAAAAATCGTGAAATACACCACAACGGAGTGAGCGCGCAGCGAACTACCCGTGCAAAATCCAAATCTAGAGATCTCATTAGGAAAGCTGTTATGGAGGCAGCACAGGGGCGAATAGATAATGGAGTAGTAAAACTATTATCAGTAGCAAACAGAAAATCGCCCACATTAGCATCTGAATCAGAATCATTATCACCCACGTCAGTATCAGCAGCGTCAGCACAAGCATCAGCACCTGAATCAGAATCACCATTAACACCAAAAGGGGAAAGAAAATCACCAGTATTATCCGATGCAGCACGCAGAGCAGAAGCAGCAATGAGAAGAATTTCAGCATCAACCTCATCAGCATCACCAGCAGCAGCATCAACATCACCAGCATCAGAAACAGCAGCAGCAGAGAGACAAGCAGTAGCAACAACAAATGTACCAGCAGCAGCACCAGCAGCAGAACAAGTATCATCATCAGAATTACTTCTTAATGAAGTTAAAGCACTTGAAGAAGAAACAAATGAACTTGAAGCAGAAAGAAGAAACACACACACACGCCAAAAAAAACTTGAATCACTTATTGATAGAGTTGGCGCACTTAAAGCAGCAGCAGCACCAGCAGCAGCATCAGAACCACTAGCATCAAAAATAATTTCACCAGCATCAAAAGCATTAGCACTATCGGCACAAGAATCATCATCAGTAGCATCACCACAAGCACTGCAAGCACCGCAAGCACCATCATCAGTAGAAGAAGTACTTAAACTACATAAAGATTCAGAAATATCACAAAATGTAGCAGCAACATCATTAGATATAACAAATCTAACACCATATGATATGTTTAATGAAAACAAACTAGATGATAAAAACAAAACTAAATTAAAAGATGCTTTTCGCGATACAAATTTTGATAAAAGACGCGGTAATGTTGGATACGAAAAGCTCCACAAACAATTACAATCTGTGCAACCAATTCTGCAGCCACCTTTGCAACCACCTCCACAGCAAACTCAGCAACCACCTCAGCAACCGCTTCCATCACAAACTCAGCAGCAACCCGTGCAGCAACCCGTGCAGCAACTTCAGCAGCAACCCGTGCAGCAACTTCAGCAGCAACCTGTGCAGCCACAACTTCAGCCACAACTTCAGCCACAACTTCAGCAGCAACCTGTAGTGCAAGCTCAGCAACCTGTGCAGCTTGCTGCACAAGTTAATGAAGACCTATTTCGAAATAAATTAAAAATTATTAAACCAGTAAGAATTGGCGATTTAACAAACAACGCAATGCTTAATGTAACTCCAATGCCAGGTGTTAAAAGAGTATCGCTTGGTGGAAATAAATGTGAAAAATACATAAAATATAAAACAAAAGAAGTTTTGGGACAAAAAAGAGTAATATTTAGAAAAAAAGATTCTAAATCCAAAAAAGAATATATAATTCATAAAAAAGAATATATTTTATTAAAAGATTATATTAAACTTAAAAAATCAGCCAGAAAATAAATTAGCAATTCCTTCTATTAAAACTTTACCTGCACCCCAAGCAATTCCTGATTTAAAATTTTGTGCCATACTGGTTTCGTCTTTTGTTACAACATATACAGGTTTTTCTTCTGTATTTACTTTAGTTTTTTTCTTTTTTGCCTTTCCACCAACTAAGGAATTTTCATTATGTTTTTTTATTTTTTTATTTAATTTTATGAAATCAAATGGAATAGACAATAAATATTCACCTTTAATCGAAAAATAGTGAAAAACGTGATCTTTTACTTTATCTTTATTAAAATCGCGTTTTGTGTAAACAGCATAATATTTAGTTGGTATAATGGGCTTAGTTGAAAAATATTTATTTATATCAATAAAATCTTTTTTCCAACGGCAAACCGCATATAAATTTATCATTATTGTATTTTAATATCAAATCCTCTTTTGTTTTATCTTTATTAATATCTTGATTTTTTATAATAAAGTAGTTATACATTGATTCCTAATAACTAAGTATAAAAAAAATTAAACCACCTTATTATATTTTTGCTGTTCTGTTAAAGAATGTGCCATCATTTGACTAATTGTTTTTTTCTCATTTAATGTTAATTTTTTATTATTAATATATGTAATATAACTATTTCTTAATCCTGTTTCAGTAATAGAAAAATTATATATTTTTTTACAAATATTTGTAATATATTTACCAAGTGTATTAGATTTAATATTATTTAATAAAGAATCATTGTAATTTAGTTTATTAATTTTGATAAATTCTTGAATTATTAATGATAAATTATTATTAATTTTAATTTTTTGTTTTCCAAAAAATTTATTAGTTTTATACTTATTAAAAAGAAAATAAGAAGGTATATCATTTTCACATATAACATAATTTTTACTATCATCTAGTTTGTCAATATCTATATTATTACTGATAAACATCTCTGAATAATCTAATAATCTTCTAGGAGGATGTATAGTATAAAGAGCATATATAAGTTTATCAATAGAAGAATATAATTTAGTAATATTCTCTAAAATAACATCAATATCAAAATTTTTAATTAAAACCTTACCTTCCTTAATTTCATTATTGCCCCTCTGCTTCTCAATTTTATCACGTAATTCTCTGAGATATAATGCTAGATCATTATAAGATACTTTGTATAATTGTTCAATATATGAAATTAAAGTTAAAAAGGGTACAATATATGAATATTGACTGTTTAATGATGTATAAAAAGTATTAACAATATCAATAATTTCTTTATACTCTTTTAAATAACTTAGATTTTCAATGATATATTTTTCATTATCACTATTGTAATTGTTTGTAAAAATTTTATATAATATATCAACATCTAATTCTTTCTCAAACTTTTTTTTATGAATAAGACAAATTTTATTTGCATATGATTTTGCAGTATTTGTTTTTAATCCTTTAATTCCTGTTTTAATGTGATTAGGAACTGGTATATCTGAATAATCATTTATATTATTAACAATCATATCAGATGTAAATGAAGAATCTTTATTTTTATTACAATGTACAATAATGTCATTTCTTTCATTTGCGGTTTTAATAGCAATAGCATCAAGTTCTTTTTGTTTATCTCTGTATCTTTTCATATAAATAGATTTATTTTCTTTATCTTTTAAAACTTTTTCAGGATCATTCTTTCTTTTTTCGCGATATCTTCTCATCTGTTCGGTGCGTTGTTGACGAATAGCATCAATTCTTTCAAGCCTTTTTTTTAATTCGTCATCATCCATTATATTATATACTACTCTATTATAATCTTTATATATTTGTATATTTATTAATAAGTAAATTTTTTATAGATTTAGGTATAGGTTTTATATCTATATTTTTAATATCAGAAATAGTTTTAATTATTTTATTATTTAAAAGTAAATTAAATTCTTCTAAAACATAATAATCTTTAAAATATTTTTGTATTTTAAAATATAAATAGATCAATAATAATTTATAATAAATAATAATATCTTTATTAAATTTATATTTTTTTAAATAATAATCAAATGTTACAATTATATTTTTAAATGTACTTATAATATATTGATATTCATATTTATTAATATCAATTTTAACATTGCGAAAAAATTTATCAATATCAAATAATATATATCTAATGCATTTATTATTTTTATTAATAATATGATAAAGAAAAACTACGGATAAATATAATACTATATATAATTTATCAAATATTAGATATATATTTTTAAAATAGTATGTAATAACAGAATTAATACTTTCATTATAAGCGTAATCGTACGTAAATAATATATTATTTTCAATATATTTAATTGAATTTAAATATTTAAAATGCTTAATATTATTAATATCATTTAAATTAATATTTGTTATAAAGTTTAAAGTGTTATTAATATTAGCAAGATTCTTATTTTTTTTTATATTATTATGAATAAACTCGATATAAAGTGCTTTTTTTTTATAAAGTATTAAATTTATTTTTTTATTAAGAGAATAATTAGAATAAATATTAACATTTAAATTATATTTATTTAAGTCTGAATATAATTTAGTATTATTGGATTTAAAATATAGTAATAAAAAATAATTATTTTCATTAATTGTTTCTCTTTTATTATAAAAATCTTTTGAAGATTGTATTAAAATTTTAATATGATAAATATTTATTTTTTCAACTATATTAGATATAATATCATCTGATAAATAATTAATCATATATATATAATTAAGAGTTTTATTAACAAACAACAATTCTATGATTTCTCCACCTGTGATTTGCTTAATACATACACCATTATCTGATCCAAATTCCAGACCCCCCTCTCTGCACAGGATCCCATCCCCCCCCCGGGTTGTAAGATCGCTCCTCCCAAGCACGCGCATTTGCTTCAGGACCCCAATCGAAGTTACTGCAATAGACGAGGTTTGTGAGGTAACCACCAGATACACCAGTTACCCACCAACACGCAAGAGGCGGACAACAGGTTCCAGATTGTCCTTTATTTCCTGGACTGCCTCTATTTCCAGTTGGACCAGGTGAACCTTTTAAATCTGGATCAGAATAAAGTGGTATATCAATAACATTAATATCACTATCTTGAATCTCTTTTTCTGAAGGAAAATTTTTAGGAATAGTGGCTTGTATTTCACCAGTATCTTGATTAATAAATCTTATAAATGGACCTCCCATATTTGTTAATGAAATATCAGTAAAATTTTCATAATTTGTAAAGCATTCTCTTCCTCTATCACCAGAAGCGCCTTTACTTCCAGTTGGACCTCTTGGTCCTGGATTACCAGGAATACCTTGAGGTATTGTAATATTAATTTCATTTCCCAACGCGGCAACTTGTTGATAAAGTTCGGGATCTGTATTACGATCAGGATATGTACTAATTATCGAACCATCTTTTTCTGATTTAAAATTAATTAATGGAAAATTAAATTTACGTACATATTGCTGTTTTATATCAGATTTTAAATCATCAAAATCTGCTTCGCCTTTTTTTACCCAGTTATTATTTATTTCAACTAAAGCATCACTGATAGTATCTTTTAAATATTTAGTAAGAATTTGATAATCATTTATTTTACATAGGTAATTGTTGCTATCGTCTCTCAAATCATCTCTTTCTGTTGTTATCGCTTCCAAATTATTAACACAAGTTTCTTTTTCAGTAGTTATAGTTCCTAAACTACTATCTAATAGTGCTTTTTCATCTTGACAAGTATTTAATGCGGGTATTATTGAAGTATTAATGTCTTTTACCTTATTTATAAAATAATCGTTAATGCATTTATCACTGCCAAAACATATTTCATTATTAAAATTAATGCTACCATTTTCTTTTATATCTAAATTATTAACATTAATATCTAAATCTCCACTGCTTGTTATAGAATCTATAGTAATATTTCCTTGACATTCTGTTTCTGGACCAATAGGACCAGGTGGTCCCGTATCTCCTTTTTCTCCTCTTTTAATATCAATATATGTAAGTTCATATTCAAGTTTCTGTGCTTCTGTTAAACCAATAGGAAATGTTCCTAATTCATCTTGACTTTCTTGATCTCTAAATATTAATGGATATGTATTAAATAAAAACTCTGAATTAGCAAATTTTTCAATATTTATATATGGTGTAAATATATATAATAATACTAAAATGATAATTAATATTATTAATATATATAAATATTTCATTCCTTAATAATTAAATATATAAATATTTATTAAAACTTAATAATAGAAATGTATAAAGAATATTTTAATAATCTATACGGTATGATAATACCACACGCGGGTTATGGATATGCTGGTAGTGCTAGAAAAATAATATTGGATAATTTAGTTAAAAAAGATAGAGATATCAGATTTATAATATATTTAGCGGCATTGCATAATCCTGTAAACACTACTAATAAAGTATTAGTACTAAAAAATAACATTAATTTTAAAGAATTAATAAATAAAAATTATGAAGTTGATAATATCCCAGATGGTGGATTAAATGAACATTCATATAAATGGGTAGAAAATGAAATAAAACACTATTTTAATAAAGCAGAAATAATAGTATTAGCACCAACTCCTTATACAAATATAAAGACATTCGCTAATGATATTATAAAGTTTATAACAAATACTAAAGAAAAAGTATTATTAATAGCAACAACAGACTTAATTCATTATGGTAAAAGGTTTAACAATTTAAATCTTTTAGATTATCCACAACAACTTGGGAAATGGAGACTAGAAGAAGATTTAATAGATGATTTGATAAATAATAAAATAACAGATAAAAATGCTGAAATAATATGTGGTCCATATGCAATAAAAACATTTATATATATATCAAATTATTTTAAATGGTCTGCGCGTGTTATAGATTACTATGATTCCAGTGATAATAAAAGTAAATTAATTGACAAATATGGAATAAATTATAGTAAAAGAAATCAAGAATTTGTATCTTATGTATCAATAATATATGGTGTATTTAAAAAAAATAATTTATTATTACCCCTAGATATTATTCAGTGTCTATCTCTTGTAAAATCATCTATTGATTGTAAATTAAATAATAGAAATGATTTGCTTTTATTACCCAAATGGAATAAATTATATAATTATACAAATGGTATATTTGTTGGTACGGAAATAAATAATATGACAAATTCTTGTGTAGGACAATTTGAAAATTTAAATGATAAAATGAATAGTGTAATTAAAATATTTTCTTCTTCACAAAACGTATTAAATGATGCAAAAATGAGATGGGGTGCTCAAATAACAAAAAAAAATTTAGACAATTTAAATTATAAAGTAGAAATATTAGATAACATAGAAAATTGGAAAGAATATTTGGCAATTAATGTTGAAAATAAATTTAATTTTAATGGGAAGGAAGGCATTTTATTAACATTATATAATGGAAAATCAGCAACATTTTTACCAGTGGTTGCAAAAGATAATTTAAATAAATGGTCAAAATATGATTATATGGATAATTTAAGTATAAAGGCATCAGGAAATAAGGATGATTGGAAAAATAAAGATAGCAAAATAAAAATTTATAAAAGTACTGTATTTAAATATAATTGTATAAACGAAAGTATAGAAATAGAATAAAATATGATTTTATCAAATTTAAAAACAGATATTGTTGAATACATATTTAAAATAAGAACAAATGAAATAGAAAGAGATTTGCTAAAATTAGAATTATTTGTTGAAATATTAAAACTTACATTATTAAAATTTTTAATAAAAACAAAAAAATACTTAACAATCAGATATGATAATGAGTCTTTAGATTATAAAATAAAATTTAAAAATATTAATTATAATCCAGGATTACAAGATATAATGATGTTATATGATGTATTTTTAAATGAAAATATCATCATTGTTCATATTTTAAATAATAAAATATTTTATAAAAGTGAAATATTAAAAAACCCATTATTAATAGAAATAATTACCATAATATCAGATATTTATGAAAAATTACTAAAAAATGAAACATATGATATATATGTAAATGGTATAATTAAAATATATGAAAAAAATAATATAAATTATTATATAATTGATTACAATTGGGAATATTATCATATGTGTAAGATTAATAATATTGAAGAAGATATAACACTAGAATTAGATAAAATAAGAGAAATGTGTTTTGAATATAATATGGGTTATAAAAAAATAAATTTAGAAAATTTAATTTAAAAAAAATGATATTATTATAATTTAATATAATACAATTAAATATGGATAGTGATATTGAAAACGATGATCATTCTGATCATAGTTTATATATTAAAAATATACCATTAGAAATACGAGGCAGAAATGAATGGTGGGAACTAAAACACAATGAACTAAAATATGATGAATCAAATAAAATAGGATCAGGTAGTACAGGAGATGTATATAAAATTAATTGGAGGGGAATTGATGTAGTTGTTAAATGTTTGAAAAAAAATGTTAAAAATTATGAAGAACAAGCTTATAAAGATTTGCTTAATGAAATATCAATAATTTCTCATTTGCGTCATCCAAATTTGTTATTGTTTTTAGGAGCGTGTACAATAAACGAACCTATATTATTAGTTTATGAATACTTAAACAAAAGTACTTTAGAAAATTATTATCGCACCAATCTAAAGTACAATAGTTATTGGAAACCCAAAAAAAACTTAATACAAATGTGGTTATTAGAATTAACGCGTGCTGTTTATTTCTTACATAACTGTTATTATCCCATAATGCATAGAGATATCAAACCTTCTAATATATTATTAACAGATTCATTACATTTAAAATTAAGCGATTTTGGTTTATCAAAATTATTAGTAAAAAATCCTGAAAATTATAAAATGAGCGAATGTACTGGAACATTTCGTTATATGGCTCCAGAAATAATGGAAAGTAAGGATTATGATCTCAAAATAGATATTTATTCTTTATCATTAAATATGTGGTTTATATGTTCTTGTGTAAGACCTTATATCGAATTAGAAAAAATTGAAGATAAAATGATGTATAGGATGATAGTATATAATAATTATAGACCAGATATAAAAAAAATTAGCTGGTTAAAAGAACCAAAATTAAATGAATTAATAACGCAAATGTGGAATAAAGAGCCTGAATTAAGACCTGATATAAAATATGTACTTAAAACAATAGAATCAAATAATATAAAAAATACAGATTATTGTATTATACAATAAATGGACATAGAATTTAGTAAATTAAACTTAGAAGATAATAAACAATGTAAAATATGTCAAATAAATATTGTAGAAGATAATACATCAATATGCAAAGACTGTAGCATAAAAATAAAATTCTTATATAATGGTATTGAATTAAAATGTATATATTGCCAGTTTTTTTTAGATTATGAATATGCTTATATATGTCAAAATTGTAGTAAAAAAAATTTTTAAAATATAATAATAATTAAAAGAGATAAATAATGTTATTAATATATTATATATTAGTAAATTTAATATGGGGTGTTGGTCCAATAATTGACAAATATATGATGAAATATATGGATATAATAACATTAATGCTCATAATATCTGTAATATATTTATTAGCAGTTATAGCATTGGTAATAAAAAATAGAAAATTAGTAATTAGAGACTATAATAATATGAAAAATATTAAAAATTATAAGGTTTTATTATTAGTATTAGTTATATTTTCATTTTCTTTAACTGTGGCAAATTATGGATATTTATTTGCTGTTAATAGTGGCAATACAGCGTTAGCAACAATATTAACATCTTTATATCCAATAATAACTTTACTAATTGGATATAGATTTTTAAAAGAAAAAATGACCAAATTGGAACTAGGAGGATTTTTATTAATATTATGTGGTATTATGTTAATAAATTACTCAAAAAATCTAAAAGATAAAAAAGAAATTAAATAATCATAAGTAATAAATAAGTCATAAATAATAAATACATAGTTATATAATTAATTAATTCAAAATTATAATATTGTTGATTTAATTCAAAATAATCAATATAATTATAATACAAATTATTTATTAAACTAAATCTACCTACATTACCGGCCATAAGATTTTTAATCTCATCAAAAAGATAACTTTGATCTATATTCTTAAAATTATAAATAGTATAATTATTCATATTTATAAGTTAAAATGTTATTGTGAAAATAACAAATATCAATTTTTTTATCAATGATCAATGTTTTAATTATATCTTGACATATCATATAAAATATATTATTATTTATATTATCATCTAGATATATATTTACAATAAAATTATCATTTTGCATAATATGTGTAATATTTAGGATAAATTTGTAATTATTAAATAGCTTATTTTTTAATTTATCAATGTAAATAATATTTTCAATAGTAAATTTAATTCTATTTTTTTCCATAATTAATAATTAGTGTGGTCCCTATTATAATAAATATAAAACCTATCCAATTTCTTAATGATATTTCTGCGCCAAAAAAGTAATAACTAATTATTAATAATAATAAAAGTTCGTATATTGATAAAATCTTAAAATAAGCAGGATGAGGGGAGTTAACTATTAATTTAAAATTAACAAATAAAAATATAAACAATAAAAATCCAAAAAAAGCAAGAACATAAAAATTTTCTTTTTTCACATCATTTATATTTTCAAATAATAACGTATAAATAATAAAAAATATTGCAGCGATAATACAGGTTATTATTGGATAAAAGTTTCCTTTAAAGTTATAGTATTTTTGTGCTAATACGGCAAATAAAGTCACTAATACTTTAATAATAGCCAAAACTAACCAATAATAATTCATTTAATCTATTAGAAACATTATATAAAAAGATATAATAAAAGTAAAAATATATGGGAAATAATTCTACAAAAGAAAAGTATATTAATGAAATAGAAAATAATAGTAATATAGATATATATAAAGTATTTAAATTAGATCGTAATTTTACGTGGGAGCAATTAAAAGATTCTTATAAAAAATTAGCAATTCAAACACACCCGGATAAAGGAGGTGATAAAAAACTATTTGATTTTATAACAAAATGTTTTTACGAATTGGCAAATGACTATAAAATGCGCACAAATAATAAAAACCACAATGAATTAAAAAAAGAATCACAAAATTATTATAGCAATAATGATACTGATAATGATATGGAAAAAGATTATAATGATAATTTATCATTAAACGAAAGAATTAATAAATATTTTGATAAAGTTAAAATAACAGACGATGATATAGATTTTGGTTATGGCGATACTATGTTGGAATCTTCTGATATTAGAGATGAAATTAGTATTAGTAATATATTTAATTCTAAGAAAATAGATAATAAATCCTTTAATGATAAGTTTAACAAGTATGTTAAAACAACAACTAAAATTGTTAAATATGAAGAACCGACACCAATGATATTATCTAAAAATCTGAATTATTCAGTTATTGGAGCTGGTAAAAATACAGATTATAGTAGTAGCATAGAAAAAACTAATCAGTTAGCATATACAGATTATTTAAAGGCGCATTCAACAAATCGTTTAGTATCGGGTGAAGAATTTAATAAAATAAAACAATTTAAAAATACAGAAGAGTACAAAAAATATAGCGATAATAAAATTAAAAAAAAATTAACAGATAAAGAAGTAAAACATATGGAAAAAAGACAAAGTAAAATGGATAAAGAAGAATTAGAAAGATTAGAAAGAATTAAGAAAAAAGATAGAGAGATTGAAGAAGCATTTAATCTTGCAAATCGATTAATGTTAAAATAAAAAAATGAAAAAAAACCTTTTATTATTTATATACATATTAACATATATGGAATGTACTAAATGTAAAAAACGATTAGATGTTTCAGAATTTAGTTATAAAAATATAGAAAAAAATATATATTATTTGCATTGTGATAATTGTAGAAATAAAATATATTCGCAAAAAAATAAGAAAAATAGAGAAATAAATAATTATAATGATGTGAAAGAAAAAAACAAAATAGAATGCCAATGTGGTAAAATATATATAGCATTTCGTGATTATCATATAAAAAGACACGAATCAAGTTTATATCATATTAAAAATGTTAATAATAAGTAAATGTCAAATATAGAATTATATTTAGATAAAATGAAAGAATTGTTAAATTCTGATATTTTAAGAAAAATATTAACATACATCAATATTGATATAATTAAAAAACAAAAATTATTAAAAAATGAATTAAATAAAGAGATTAAAGAATATAATAATATTTATTTTAATAATTTGGATTATATCGTATACAGAAATATGAAGAATAACTTAATTATTAAAAATAAAAAAAATAAAAATACAAAATATAAATTAATTAAAACAAAAAATAATAATATTGATGATTTAAATAATATTAATGACTTGTCGAATTTAGTTAATAGTAATCTTATTATTAGTAATGAACAATTAATAGATAAAAATATTTTACTAAATACTTCAAATAATATAAAAATAATAGTTAAGTATATTTAAAAGCATTTTCAATATTTTCCAATGATATATTAAATAAGTATTCGCTATATTCTGGAGTATAGTTCATCTTTTTCAAACGTTTTTTAATGATGTATTTTTCGTAAAAAATGTATTGTAATTCATCAATATTAGTTTTTAAATCAGATATAATGTTATCATTAACAAAATAAAACATTTTTTGTGATATTAAATTGTTTATAAGAGATGTTTGTAATTTTGATATTGAATTGCAATATTCTAATATATTTTTTATAGATGGGTTTAAACTTTCTTTAATATAAATATTTTGATAATAGTAAAGTTTATTATTATTATCATCAATAGATTTTTGTAATTCAGTTATATTATTATTTAAATTTATATTATTTGTACATATAAAATCATATAATGTTTTTTTTTCCAAGTAATTATTATATAAATTATCTAGATATTCTTCTTCACTATCCATAATTAATCAAATTATTTTCTTTTTAACTATTTTTTGATTTTGCAATATTCTTTTTTCATATAAAGATAATAAAGCCAGAAAAATGGACCAAGGAATGTAGAAATTAATAAACCAATAACATTATTAACTTTGTTTCCACCTTTTGCTTTGAAGCAATAAATAGACATAAACCAACCTCCAACGCCTAAAATAAACCATATTAAAGTAAAAATCATTAAAAATAATGGCATATTTTTCAAGGATTCATATCTATCTTTATTAAGTTTAATTTGACTATCTACATATTTATTATATGGGTGATATGCTTTAGATTCCCAAAAATTGGAATCAGTATTTTTTTTTTGAGTATTTAAAACCGCTTGAGCTGTATAATTATCGACTTCATGTATATCCTTATCATGAGTATTCATTTAATATTAGTATCTATTAATAATATAATAAAAAAATTAATTATTATCAAACTATTTGAGCACCATTTAAAAATATTATAACTTTAGTTTTATCTTGAATTTTATCAGTGTTTATAATATCACCATCTTTACCGTCATCGCCGCGATTACCGGGAGTACCAACTTCAAGTTCGGTATATCCTGCTATGTCAAGATTAACTTCGCTATATTTAGCAGCATCAAAATGACCAGATGATGGTGGACGTTCTGCTTTATCTATGTCCCATTGTGTTTTATCACTCGCGTTTTTACCATCTGCACCGGTTGTATATTTACCTGGTTCGCCCGTAACAACACTACCATTTTCATTAATTTTAAGAATTTCTGTACAATTAGTTATTGGAAATTCATTTGGACAACAATAATCATCGTCAATTACTTGGCCGGCGAGGCATTCCTCTGGTTTAGGAGATCGTGCTTCCATTTTACATTTTTGTGCTGTAAAACCATACCAGCTTGCCCCATCTTTTGGTCTTGACATTGAATCAAATTTCATTCCCAAAAAATCGGTCTTGCGACAGTTGGTACAGCATAAACCATAATTCCTCCCCCCCGTGGGGGGGCTGATCCAATCACTTTTATTATAGCTAATGATATCCCAATTGGCGATATCCCAACTGGCAGGACTGGAATTAAAAGATGGTGCATCACCAAAAAAAAACTTACCATCTAGATCACTCTTATATTCATCATTATCAAATTTATAAGTTGTACAGTTGAAATCGTCTCTCTTTCCTCCGTCACTGTAGCCTCCTGATCCACCTGCCCGAATCTGTTTGTCTTCAGATATTTCAAATTTCCAATATTGTCCGCTTTTTGCTGATGGATTACTTTTAAGCATAGGTACATTTGCGGGACCATGCTTACTAATTAAATGATATCTCCCAAATACAATCATATCAAAAAATACACCCGGGAAGTCTCCATGGTTACCATGTCCCCTAACCCATGCTTGTTCGCCGATATCAAGTCTACCATTTTCTCCAACTGAGCCTGGACCATTATAAGGAATTGCAGGATCGCATACTTCTTCATCTTCTTGGTCAATTTTTTTTCTTGATTTTTTTCTATCAAAAGTTTTAGTATAACTTTTACTAGCTTTCCCTCCTTCGCCACCCAATGAACCAAAACCACCTACAATTTTGCTTTCACCTGCTTCTTCTGTTATTTGAATTATTATTTCTTCAGTTCCTGTATACTTAATTTCAATTGCTGGACCGCCATCATTTCCCAGTTGTCCATTACCTCCATTTAAACCATCAGGATCCATACCTTTCCAGTTATTATCAGTAGCAGAATTTCCACTCGGACCGTGTTTACCTGTTATATAACTTTTGACATTTAATTCAATTTCGTATAGTTTTGGAAATGTTGCTAATATTTTATCCAGATCAATTGCGAGTGCAGCATTTGAGACATCATCACTTGTAATATCAGCAGCATTAATTGTTACAACAATAATTGGTACATTTCTATATTTTTTTTTATTGCCAATAGCTGTACTAATAATATGATCGTGTAATTGAACTTCTGTGCATAATTTTTGATCACGTTTGCTAAAAGTTACTTCATAATGGGCAATATTTAATAACTTTGAACAATAAGACTCTGTATTACTTCTACCATATGATCGATCATTTATTATACGAGCTTGAAATTCATCTGCTTCGGGTTGATTAAAGATATTATATGTATCCATTAAATCAGTTTCTATATTATTAATATATTCCTCACTATAATCTCCTGTTAATTTTGCTAAACATAAATTTTTTTTAAGTCTATTAATTCTTCTTAACAAAACTGGAACATATTTTTCTTCTTTATCAAATGTAATATCTAAATAATTTTTGTTTTTAATTTTATGTTCATAATCTTCGTTAATTGCTTTAATCATTGACCTGTCTAAACAGTGTTCTTGGTCATCACTTAAACAAATTTTATAGTCAACCCCTACGTTATTATATCCAACATTTAAAGTATCTGCATCTAAACCTCTTTCTCCTTCTAACCCCCTTGGACCTTTTTCCCCTTTATGTCCTGTTGGACCTTTATCACCATCTGGTCCGTGAAATCCAGGCGATCCTTTTGAGCAATCACCCTTATCACCTTCGTCCCCTTTTTGCCCTTTAGGAATATACAAAAACATATCTGTTTCACCTTCTTGAGAATCCGCATTGAGTGGGTCAATATTACAACTTGGTTGACTAACCTTATTATAAGTAGTTCCAGTAGGATCTGTATAATCAACTAAACAATAATTAAGTCTGTGTGTATCTCCGCGATCGCCTTCTTTACCATAAGGAATTTGAATTATATGTTCATCGTTAGTATTTGGATTTTTAACTTTTACTTCACTTGTAGGATCAGTTTCACCAGGATTAATAAACTTAACTGTTGCCGCATCAATACCATCATTCCCAGAATTGCCAATTAAACCATCTTCTCCCTTACGACCAAGTGTGCCATCATCTCCGTCATTCCCTTTTTCACCAGTTGGCCCGGGTTTACCTGGTATAATATTAATTACATTTGTTTGTAAATATATTTTATTTCTTGAGTTAATATCATTTTCAACTTCACTAACATTAAAATTTTCTTTTTTTTGCATTAAGTTATTAATAACGTAAAAAATAGATATTAATAACAAAAATATCCAAAAAAATATTAAAATTTTAAACATTAATATGTGTTTTAATTATAAGTATACCTTATATTATTATTAGTTTTTATTTTTATTCCTTGATTTCCATTTTTACCAGGATATCCCCCCCTTCCACCATATATATTATTCCCTACAATACAAGGTGATATTTCAGAACCAATATTACCATTCTCGCCATATTCGCTTTCTCTTAATACAAATGGATTATCTTTATTATTATCATCGGTTGCTTTTAATATACCCCCACCAAATTCAGCATTTAAATGGTCTTGTAATTTTATTGGTGTCCATTCTTCTGTCATATAATATCTAGAAATCTTATATTCTTCATCAATTTTATCAATTTTAAAAACGATATCATTTCTACCAATTGGAACTGGATAAGATATAAAATAAGTATCTGATGAAATTATATTATCATAATTACATTTTGTATTATAACAACTATCATCGTAACAAATTATCAATGTATTATCATCAAGATTTTTATTAATAGACGCTTTTTCATTTTCAAAAGTTTCGTCTTCGTAAATATATATCTCTTTTCTACCACCATTTCCACCTTTACCTCCCTGTGAAGGAAAACCACCTATTATTCTATCGTAATTATCGGTAATAGTAATTGATATTCTATCTTTATAATCTCTAGATGCATTAAAAGTTATACCAGGTCCACCATCTTTACCGTCTGCGCCATCACCACCGTTATAACCATTATAGAAATTATATAACTCTTGTCTTGGTGCATAACCTTTGGAACTACCTTTTCCGAAAGCTCCTGTAATATAAGCTTCGTTATTAATTACAATATTTTTAATATTTGTAAATTCAGATAAAATATCATCAAAATCAATATGTAATGCTCCAATATTCATATCGTCAGATATGTATTCACCTGATATATTAAAAATAATAGTATCTATTAATATTTTATCAGTTAAATCTTTAATTTCATTATTTAAATTTAATTTTGTTTTTTCTGTTTTTTCAATATGAACAGTTTTTGTAATTGGACTATAACATAGATTATTTAATAATATAAATCCCTCATTACAATTTTTACAATTTTCTAATTTATCACTTTCACAAATATTTGAAGGAGTACCATTATCGCAAGTACAATCATTTTTAACACATTTATTATCTATTAACGTATATCCATCAAAACAATTATCACAATGATGTACGTTATTATTTTCACATAATGTATCACTAATTGGATTGCCATTATAACAGATACATTTATTTTGATGACATTCATTATTTTTCATATAATACCCTTCGTTGCATTGTTTACATTCAATTTCATTAATTTTTCTACAACCATCTTCATATGTTTTAGGAATACCATTAGGACATTGACAATTATCAAATAATTTTTTATGCAATTTAGAAAAATCATTTTTATTAATACAATTATTATCAATACATAATTCCGAATAATCGTTTATTATTATATTGTTAAAAGGAAATTCTATTTTATTTGCATAAATATCTAAATCTTTTCTATAATTATTTCTATTAATTGATAACATATATCTGGGATCTTTTTCAACAATTCCATTGGTACCTGGTGTACCCGGTATACATTCGGTATCAACACATTTGGGAGCTGTTTCTATATTATAAGTAATGCCTTTTGCTCCTTTTGTTGTATTATTTTCACCAGGTTCTCCATCAATTCCGGGTGAGCCCCTTTTAGCATCTTTTCCACTTTCTCCTTTCATACCGATATCACCAGGTTGACCTTTGGGTCCTTTATCACCTGGTGGTCCGATGACATCAATTCCTTTTATACCCATTTCCCCCTTATCACCACGGTATCCTTTTGAACCTGGTATACCAATAGTAGTTTTTCCAATGGGACCAGTATTGCCTTTTTCACCCTTAATACCACTGAGACCTTTAGCGCCCGGTTGACCCCTGTACCCTTCGGGTATTATTACTTCAATTGTATTATCATCTAATACTATATTTCCTTTTTCAATATTGAATAGATGCGGATATTTAATATAATTTGGATATGTTCCTAAAATATTTTTATCACTATCTTTGAAAACAATATTTTGAAAATTTTCTTTTTTATTTTTAATTATTATTAAAACAGGTATAAAAATTAATATAATCGATATTAATAATATTAATAGTATATTAACAATTTTTGTCATATGTCTAACTTAATATAAATTATTATTTTTAATTTATTAATTCTTTAATTTTATTAATATCCGAGCTTGTTAAGCATAATTTTTCGTCTCCGAAACACAAATTATTATAAAAAATACTTTTTGAAGAATTAATATTCAAATCTCTTCCATTTATAACTAAATCAACAAATTTGTTATCTTTGTTAATACTTTCTAAACTTACATTACCATTACACGTTCCATCTATACCTGCACTACCTGGTGGTCCTTGTATATAAACTACGTCCCCCGGTGGTCCTGTTGGTCCATCATTACCAGACCTACCTTTTTTTCCTTGTAATCCAAGTAGACCAGGTGTACCATCATTTCCTGGTGGACCTCTTGGACCAATTTCGCCTTTTTCGCCAATTGGTCCAATATCTCCTTTAATACTTTCTCCAGGTGGGCCTGGTTCTCCTTTATCTCCTTTCTTGCCTTTTTCACCAATACGTCCAATTTTTGATAATCCCGGTGGTCCAGGAAATCCAATATCGCCTATTGGACCTTGATCACCCTTTTCTCCTTTTGGTCCAGTATTACCTCTTTCTAATCTAATAGTAGTAACATTATCATTTTGGTTTTGCGTATTCCAATTTTCTGGAAATTTACCAAGAATAGTATCAGACGATAAATCTTTAAATATAATTTTATGTTGTGTTTCTGAAACTGTAAATTCCTCCTCTATTTTTAAACTATAATATATGTGAAAAAATATATAAATCAGATAAATAATAAAAATAGATATAATTATTATTTCTTTTCCTTTCATTTTCATTTACTATAACTAATTATTTTTTTTATATTTTAATAATATCTATTATTAGAATTATTTATTTAAAAATATGAATTATATGTATATAAATTTAATAATTTCAGTGGTAATTATACTAATAATATTTATATTTATATTGATAAATAAAAAAAATAATGAAAAATTCTCACTACAAAGTGATGCAGACTTTGCAGATGAATATTGTAATACATATTGTCAACATAGAGATCATAATTATGATGATGGGTTTGGTACAGAAGGAGAATGTGATGTTAAATGTAAAGAATATGTTAATCAAAATATTAATACTTTAAAAAAAGGTTCTACTCAAGCACTAAATCATATATTAAAAATAAATTTAGTAAACAGTGTTCAAACCGAAAAAAACAAATGTGATGCAAAAGATAAAATAATTTCTGACTTAACTGAAAATTCAATTTTAAAATCTGATGAAAATGGTATCAAAGCTTTAGGATATATTTCGGATGATGATTGTACTTTTCAACCAACTACTGAACTATGTGCAATTGCAAAAACTGATATTGGTGATAAAAAATCTATAAAAACACAAAGTGAAAAAGGCGAACAACAATCTTGGGGACTTATTGGAACTACTTCTGGCGAATATGGAAAAATAGGCGATGGTACAAGTGATAATGAATATGGAAAAATAGGAACAAAACAGGGTGAATATGGAAAAATAGGAACAGAGGATGGTGAATATATTTTATTTAATCAATATAGAACAGCTAAATCAGCAAATGATGCCAATATTAGATCACAATGTACTGTTGCAAATGCTAGTGATAAAAATTCATATATTACAAAACATGATGCTAATATAGACAAAGAAAATGCTATTAAAGAAGCAAAAGAAGAAGAAAGAGAAAAATTAGCTGATAAGTGTGTAGTAGAAATTGCCAATAACAGAAATGATTTTATGCGAGTTGATGACTGTGTATTAACACCTAAAAAATATGCAGAAGCAACTGCAACTTCAGGAACAGATAAAAAATTTACAATAACAACACCAAATGTTGCAGGTAAAAAATGGGTTGAAATATCAGATCAATATAAAGATAAAATACAGGTTAGTAAATTTGAAAATTTAAAATTACAAGAATACTTAATAGAAAAATATAATCCAATTAAAAAAGATCAATATAATGTAAATTATACAATAGAATTAGATGATGATACATTGACTAATATAAGCAATTTAGGAGATTTATTATATAGTGATTATGTTGAAATAGACATTGAATTAGATGGTGGTATAGGTACAATTAAGAAATATTTTAAACCAGTTAAAAATGACGGAGATGGAATTGATAAAGAATGGGGTCTTATTGGAGAAAATGATAATGAGTATCTTTTAAGAAGCTTTGCAAAGACATTAGAATGGTGTGAAATTGTTGAACCTGGATCCGGTAAAGTTTGTAAACCTAGTAATTATATTAATCCAAATGATTTAACATTTGATAAATTACCTGAAAATATTAGAAATAATTTTGTTAATAAAAACGACTGTTCAATAACAAAAACAGATTTAAAAAATCATATAGATGATAATACACCACCTGCAATTCTTAGTTTGCCATATAATGATGGTGCACCTGGATCACAGGAATTTGAATCATCTTGGGGTAAAATATATCCAGATGATGCACCAACTGAAGATGCTAAAAATGGTTATTATGGCAAAATTGGACCTATGGATAATGATTATATGATACGCGATGAATGTGAAGTTACAAGCACTGAGATAGGTAACTGGATGAGAAGAAATGAATGCGCTTTAACATATACTGATAAAGATGTTCAATTGGCGAGTACCAATGCAAATGGTCCCTTGAAAATAATAAATGAACAAGATGGTTCAGTAGAAGAATCATGGGGTAAAATAGGACCTCAACCTAATCAATATGGAAAAATAGGTAGTGGTGATGGATATTATGGTTTAATTGGTCAACAACCCGCAGAATATATGAAAAATAGCGAATGTGATTTTGATACTACTACAAATACAGTAGATGGCAAACTCATAACTGCAAAAGATGGAACTAGGTGGGGAAAAGTAAGTAATGACCAGGGAGTAGATGAAGGTAGCGAAGGATATTATGGAGTAATAGGAAATTATAATTCAGATGATCCTCAATCAAATAACAAATATATGAAAAACAGTGAATGTGCTATTAGTACAGATAGTATTGATGGCAATGGTCCAATTACTACAAGAGATGGGTCATCTAATTGGGGTAAAATATCAGCCGAACCAGGTACAGAAGGAAGATCAACTTATTATGGTAAAATTGGAACGGAAGATAACGACTATATTAAAAATTCTATATGTAACGGTCAAAAAGATGATCATTTAGATATGCATTGTAAATTAACAATTGATAATTTTAATGAAAAAATAGATTTAGATGAAAATAAAATAGAAATAGATACTAATTCATTTTGGGGAAGAATAGGATCGGGTAATGATCAATATGGAAAGATTGGTGGAGATACTGGTGAATATATGATAAATGACAATTGTCATACATTGCAAAGTGGTCTAGATACTACTAATAATACAGCTATTGCTAAAGATCAAACTTATTGGGGTAAAATAGGAGAAGATATAGAGGGTACAAAGCATGGCGATATTGGATATTATGGTTTGATTGGCGAATACCAAGATTATTATGGTAAGATAGGAGAGAGCAATGGAGATTATGGTAAAATTGGAACCGGTGATAATGACTATATTAAAAAATCTGTCTGCGACAGCAGTAAAAATGGTTATTTAAGCGATAATTGTAAATTAACAAATACTGATTTTGATTTACAACAACAGCAAACATCAAAAATAATTAATATAGACAATCATAATTGGGGTAAAATATATCATGATGGTACACACGATGAACAACAAAAAATTGGTTATTATGGGGAGATTGGGAGTAGTGATGATCAATATATGTTAAATAGTAGATGTGCTATTAGTACAGATAGTATTGATGGCTATGGTCCAATTACTACTAGAGATGAGTCATCTATATGGGGTAAAATAAGTGATGATCAAGGATCGGGTACTAATGAATATTATGGTAAAATTGGAACAGAAACTAATGATTATATTATAAGAAGTGAGGCCGATACTAATACTAAAGAATCAATAAACGCTAGTTGTGAATTATTAAAGTCAGATGTTAACGGTGGTACTGATAATCTTGGAACAAGTACTATAACAAATATAACTTGGGGTAAAGTAAGTGAAGCAGATGGATTAAATGGTAAAAATGATTATTATGGTAAAATTGGTTCAAGTTCTGGTGATTATGGCAAAATAGGATATGTTGATGGCGAGTATGGCGAAATAGGTGCATATGATCAAGACGATATCAGTACCCCTGATAAGTATATGAAAAATAGCGATTGTGCAATTGAAGTTAAAGATTTAAATGGTGTAAATTTAGTATCTGCAAAAGATGCTAGTCAATGGGGTAAAGTCAAAAACTCCGATGAAACTGGAATTGGCAGTACTGGCAACTATGGAGTAATAGGAGAGGGAACTAATAAATATATGTTATATCAAAATTGTGAATTATTACAGTCAGATGTTGATAGTGTTACTAATAGTGGTACAAGTACTATAACAGATAGAACCTGGGGTAAAGTAAAAGAATCAGGTGGTAATGGTTATGGTTTCAATGGATACTATGGCAAAATAGGAGATGGTAATGGAAATAATGAATATGGACTAATTGGTGGTGGTGAAACAAACTATATGATACGTGAAAAGTGTTTATATGATGATAACGAACCAGCATTACCGGATAAAAAAATAAGTTTAAAAAATATACGAGATAGGGAATGGGGTGAAATTGGAGACGCTGACGACGAATATACTACAAATAATGCTGCATCTGCATTATTAGGTGATTGTGAATTTCTTACTGGTGATGTTAGAACAAATACATCAATGTCGGGAAAAAATCGTAGAACTTGGGGTTTAATTGGAAATTATGGAGAGATTGGTAAAGAAACTGGCAAATATATGTTATATGATAATTGTCATACATTGGAAGAAGATAAAATAGGTAATATTGCTACAACTAAAGATGGCAACAGTGAATGGGGTTTAATTGGAACAATTTCTGGCACATATGGTAAAATAGGAGATGGTTTGGGAAATGATGAATATGGTAAAATAGGAGATGGTTCGGGATATAATGAATATGGAAAGATTGGTAAAGGTACTAGTGAATATATGATAAATGCCGATTGTCATACAATGCAAAAAGATATAATTGGTAATATTGTTACGGCCAAAAATGGCAACAGTGAATGGGGTAAAATAAGAGATACAGGTGGAGTAGGTACTATTGGATATTATGGTAAAATTGGATCGAACCCGGGAGATTATGGAGAAATAGGAACATATCAATCAGATGGAACAAACTCTGATAAATATATGTTAAATAGCGAATGTGAAATAGAAAGTAGATCTGGCAATACTGCTAGTTTTAAAGATGGTAGTGAATGGGGTAAAATATCCGATACATATGGAATAGGTGGTACTACTGGATATTATGGAGAAATTGGTAATATAGATGATCCAAATAAATATATGTTAAATAATAATTGTTATATAAAATCAAGTGAAGTAAGACTTTCAAATACTGGAAGAAAATTGATAACTGCAAAAGACTATAGTACTTGGGGTAAAGTAAGTGATCAAAGCGTATCAGGTGGTGCACCAGACTATTATGGCAAGATTGGTGTTTCAGACACTGAATATATGAAAAATGAAGATTGTGCAATATATCAAAGTCAAACTAGTGTCAATGGTCCAGTTCTAACAAGAGATGGTTCGTCTAATTGGGGGAAAATAGGAGATGGTATTGGTGAATATGGTAAAATAGGAAATATAGCAGGAGATTATATACCTTATGAAACAATAAGTGAACTACAAAGTACAACACAAACATTTGATAATATAGAAATAAAAAATATAGTTCTAAATGAATTATTAATTGATCACGATTCTGGCAATAAAACTATTATAAATGGGTGGGTATCTGGTAATATTATATCAGGAGATAATAGTAGTAAAATAACAGTATTTGCATATAAATGTATAAAAGATTTTGATACTAATAAAATTTATAGGAATAATAGTGAACGTTCATCTATTTTGAAATTATTTAAGGGAAGTATAACACAATGTGTTGTAGATAATGCAAATGGTAGTAAAAGATATATATATTTTAAAGATAATAAAGGGGGTCCACAACAAGGTTATATAAACTTGTCTAAACAATTAGGCGATGGTTGGACAAATGAAAATATAGGCAATAATATATATTGTCAATTTTCAAAACTTGGTTGTATTGAAATAGAAAAAAAAACTTAGAATAAATAATATTTTCTCGAAATAAGATAGGAGACGTTCGATGGGATATATTTTCTATAGAATTGTTTTACTTAATGGAGTAAATAAAAATGTCTACAAAAAAGAAAATTCTATTAAATTATACTGTAGGTTAAATGGTAAAATGATCGATATAAAAAAATATAAACAATTATGTAAACCGCCTAAAAAATCTAAAGCAAAACCTAAATCTAAATCTAAACCTAAACCTAAACCTAAAGCTAATGCTAAAGCTAATGCTAAAGCTAATGCTAAAGCAAAACCTAAAAGAAAACGCCAAATGAAAGGTGGATTTTTAGACATAGGTGATTTTTTTAATAAATTATTTTCTGGAAAAAGTAAAACTGAAAAAGAGTTAGAAGAAGCGAGAAAAAAATACGAGAAATTAAAAACCGAAGGCGAAACAATCTGTTCTGATGCTACTAAAAAAACTCAAGAAGCGCAAAAAGAAGTATTTAGATTAGAAATAGAGGTTAATAACGAAAAAGAGCAAAAACAATTAAAAGAAAATGCGAATCAAACTCAAAATCAAGAACAACAACAACAACAACAACAACAACAACAACAACAACAAGCACAACAAAAATCACAAGAACAGGAACAATCTATAGCAATAAATAGAGATAGTCCTTTAAAAAAAACATCGCCAACCCAGCCTTATGTTATGAAAGGTGGAAAAGCAAAAAAAAGCAAAAAAACTAAAAAAACTAAAAAAACAAAAAAATAAAATGTTTTCATAAACTCTAATTTTTTTTATAAATATAATAATATTATTAACATAAACTTTGACAATAACTAATTATATCGTCTCTACCAGTAAATGCAACTACTTCTTTTATAAATAAATCAGGGTCGGTATCTGGTCTATAACCACCTATTATAGAACCGAATTCATCTAATATCTCACCACATGATCTTTTTGTTCCATTGCGCCAAGTAAAACTAGAACGACATTCAGTAGGTGCAGTAGGTGCAGAAGGCGCAGAAGGTGGTGGAGGTGGTGGAGGTGGTGGTGGTGGTGGGGGTGGTGGTGGTGGTGGCGGAGGTGGTGGTGCAGGTTCAGCAGGAGAAGATGGCGGCAGTTATTTAGAATTTGATCAATATACATCTGCCTGCGGTGGCGGAGGTGTACTTATTATATCATATAAATGCTTATCATAATAATTTACACCACCATAACTCTCAACTTCGGCGTATCCACTAGGTGTTGGTGAAAAATTTACTATTTTAGGATCTTTAAGATATCTAATTATATATTCCATTTTTGCTGCATCAATACAATTAATATCATCTTCTTTTCCAATGCAATATTTTTTTGATAAAATTTCAGGTCTGCCCAAGTTATCTTTTTTGTATTCTGGTTTACCAGGTGGACCTCTTGGTCCGGGATCACCTTTATCCCCCGGCGGTCCTCTATCACCCTGTGTTCCTTTTTTTCCATGAGGACCAATACTACCTGGTTGGCAATCACCATATCCACCCTTGGGTCCCATTTCTCCTTTATAACTGTCTAAATTTATAATAATAGGAGCTATATTGTATTCGTCATTATCATTGCCATTAATTTTTTTGTAAAGTATTCCATTTTTATAAAAATGAATAGGTTTAGGGTATCCAGGTTTACCTTTCGGTCCTTTTGGAATTTCTATATATTTTGGATTAGTTAATCTATCAGAATAATCGTGTACTTTTCTACCAAGTTCTTGATTAGCTTCTGTATTACGAAATATTATTTCTGGTAATTCTCTTCCATTTCTACCATCAACGCCTTGAAGACCATCTCTGCCATCTCTACCCTTTGTACCAATATTACCTCTCTTACCAGGAATTCCTTTAAAACCACGTTGTCCCTTTGTAATAGTTGCACACTGATTTCTATTAAATTTACAATTATCATCAATACTATTAACTAAACTATTATAGTATTCGTCGTCTTGACTTTGTTCTTCAAAATTTTCATATATATTATTTGCATCAATAATTATTTTTTTTTTATTTTTATTTTGTTTAGGTTTTTCATAAATATAATTAGCAAATCCATCGACCTGGACAACCTGTATATTTAAAAATTCACTTGACAATATATTAATTATTTTATATAAATTACTTTCTGGATCTAATTCGCCAATATCTAAATTATCATTATCATCTTCTTTTACAAAATTAATATCTACAGCGGATAATTCACGTTTTACATTATCTATCCAATTAGTTTTTTTACTTAGTTTAAGTCTTTCAAGCATATTATAAAATTTAACTAAATCATCATATAAACCACCAATATCTTTTGACTGACCTACTTCCTTTAAATATATTAAATACTGTTTGATTCTTTCTTTGTTTCTAATATTTTTTGCAAGTTTTGTCAAATCTTTGCCTTCTGCATTCAATTTACTATCTTTTTTACCTTTTAAAATTCTATTAATCATTTCCTCACTTCTATCATAATCATATTTATCCGTTTCTTGTCTTTTTTCAAAATCTAATTCTCTCTCTATTAATTTTGCAATTATTCTAATATTGTCGTAATCAAAATTATCACTTGTTAAACATCTTTTATTTATGAAATTATCGCTATCATAATAACCGTAATTATTACAGCATATTGTATCAGCATTTGCTTGACAAGGATCATTATCTCTTCGAAAGGTAATTTTTTTGTATTTAAAACCTTTATTATTAATTATTTCTACCAGTGAACCTGTAGATGTTGTTTTAATAAATTTTAAATTGCTTTCATTATCAAATATAACATCATGCCCCCCAGTAGCAGTAATGCTTGAATCGGGTACATATGAATCATCTCTTATCCATAATTCATCATTATTATCAGATTCGCACATTTTAGCAATAGTGCTATAACGACTATTAATAAATTCTAAATCTTCTTTTGTTTCTAAAAGTCTTTCATACCCTGTTTGTATAGGATCTCTAATTTCATCTAACACATCATAATTATTATCATTAGAAATACACAAATTATCTGTTATAGCAGTTTTATAAGTAGGGGAATCATTAAATTCCCCCTGAATTCCAGGAGATCCTTTTTCACCTATTGCCCCCCTTATTCCTGTATCTCCCATATCACCCTGTGGTCCCTTGTGTCCAACAGGACCAAGACCTAATGCACAAGTTTCGGGCATATTACCAATTGGACCTTTATTTCCTTTATCAATTATAATTGTATTATTATCAGAACAATCTGTATTGTTTCTGGTGTTTATTAATCTTCTTTGTCCTCTGTCAGTATCACTAATAAAAAGACTTGGATTTATAAAAACGCCTTCGTCTGTGTCTTCGTGCTTAAAACAAATTTTTGGCATTTGTGTATTTGAATAATCATCGCCTTTATCACCTTTCATTACTTTTATTTCTGTTGCTTCACTTTCTATTATTCTACCTTGATTTGAATAAGTAGTTTCTCCGATTTTTGTATTATCGTCATAATTTTTAAATATAACATCTCCAAAATTATGGGAACTTTTACCAACATTTCCTGTTCGACCATTTCTTCCATCTTCACCACTTAATCCTTGGTCTCCAGTATTGCCTTTATCGCCTCTATCTCCTTTTAATCCTCTGAAATTATATATACAAGAATTAGTTCCTATTTTTTTCTTTATATTGCATACATCATCAGCAGTATCAATATTTTCAAATTTTTCTTTATTTTTTATTAAAAATAAAATTAATAATATTATAATTAATATTAATATAAAATATAAAAATTTATATTTCATTATTCTATTAATTAAATATATATAAAGATATCTTATATTATACATATAAAAAAGATAATAATTAATGAGTTCTACATTTCAAAAAAAACTACAACAAGATAGAAACAATGAAGAAACTTCTAATGCCGGACTACGATGGGAAGCCGAAGATGACAAATATCTTCAAGAAAGTGCAGCGAGTGGTGTAAGTATTTCTGATATTGCAAAAAAACTAAAAAGAACAGAAGGTAGTATTAAAACAAGACTAGTTATTACTGTTTTAAACAAAAAGGATGAAACCACAACTCCTATTGAAGAATTATGCAAAAAATATAGAATTTCGCAATCCGATTTAACACAATATGAACAACGCAAAAAGCAACGCGAAGATAGACGTCAAAAGAAAACTACTTATCGTGATAGTGATAATTGTTTCCCTTCTGGTGATCTAGCAGAAATTCTTGATGGTCTTACCCAACTTAACAACAAGATGGATAAACTTCTAGAAGGTAATAGGGACATTCTAAAATCTGTTAAAAATAAATAATTATTTTTATATTGAACTTTTCATTATAAAGTTTAAAAATAAAAAAAAAAATAAAGTTATTATTCAATGATTCTTGTTTTTTGATAATAAACTTCTGGAATGTTAAGACTCATAGCAGTAAAACGCGCAAGAGTAAATAGATAATCGGATAATCTATTAATGTAAGCTAAACATCTATTAATATTATCATTTGATAGTTCGTCTGTATCCTGATTAAAATAAATGGGATCATATTTAATACTTGTTATTTTGCTTTCGGCTCTTCTACAAATAGTTCTAGCTCTGTGAATCGAAGATATAAAAAGATTACCTCCGGGTAAGATAAATTTAGTTAATTTAGGAAGTTGATTTGTCATTTCATCAATATATGATTCAATTTTTGTAATAAATTCATTGTTTTTGTCAAATAACATTTGTTTTTTTTCAATATTACCACTATTGGGATCATTTGATAAGATAGAACCCATATCAAAAATTTCAGATTGAATATTATTTAATAGACAATAATATTTTGTCTCAGAATCAATTTCTTTTTTAGAATTAAAATGGGCTAAAATAGAACCAATTTCACAATTTAGTTCATCAAGATCTCCAACTGCTTGAACAATATTATTATTTTTTGTTACTTTAGTACCATCATAAAGACTGGTTGTTCCAGTGTCCCCATTTTTCGTGTAAATTTTCATTGTTATTATATATAATATGTTGCTTATATTTATATATTTTAAAAACAAATTAATGATGATTATTGATTTGTTTTAATAAAGTAATATTATTATTAATTTGCTTTAATAGACTAACATTTTTGTTTTTATTTTCTATTTCTTTAAATATTTCAACTTTATTTTTAGATCTGCATTGTGATATATTTGAACAATCACAATCGTGATATTTATAATTATTCGTATTGTTATAAACCCAATTATAATCTAACATATTTTTATTAGAATTCTTAAAAATTAATTTACAAAGTGTTATAGAACTGTTTTTTGCATTTATTTTAATATACATTTTTCATTTATTTACTCTTCTATATTTATTAAGATATTTATTTTTTATATAAAAATTATTTGATAAAGTAATTAATATATGAAAAATATATTAATTGCTATCATACTACTAAATATTTTTAGTTATTCTAATACTTATTTATTACCATTTCTTAATAACTATATTTTTATTAATTTTTTGAAAACTAATTATAATTTACCTGATGAAAATCTATACAAAAATACATATTATTATGATCCTAGAATACATAATTTAGGTAATATTGGAGTTAAAGGCAATATTCATTCTTTATTAGCACCATTTGCAAGTTATTTTATTGATAAACTTGCCTATAATAATATGAATATTAGAAAAAATATATTAAATACTATACCAGATGATTATTTAGTATTAGATCTATGTTGTGGTATAGGTTATAGCACAAAAAACAAAGGAACAGGTATTGATACATCAGACGAGATGTTATCTGTTGCTAAATTAATTAATACTAATAATAAATATATTAAAATGAATGCAGAAAATATATCAAGTTTAGGTAATTATGATGTAATTACTATAATGTTTGCAACTCACGAAATACCTTCAATTTATAGAAGAAAAATTATTAATAATGCTTTAAAAAAAACTAATAAATACTTATTAATAGTCGATATTGATAGTGATAATTATTATAAAGTTTTAATGAATAAATATAATAATGGTTTTACATTTTTATCAGGAGAACCTTATATTGCTGATTATTTATTAAATATGAATAAAGATATTAATTATTGTTATTTTAATAACTTATTAAATTTTAATTATAATAAAAAAAAAATAATAGACAATCATATTGTAATGTGGAATTTTACAAAAAGAGGTTAAAGACCAATGAACCTAAGAAAAAGAGGACTCTGAGGAGGAACTTAAGAAGCACGAGTCGACTGCTTACAATCTCTTTGTCAAAGAACATACAGCCATTGTAAATGATGAGTTTCCTGGGCCTTCTTAGCAGAACTTGATGAAGAAGGTCAGGAGGGGGGAGATATGAAAAGCGCAAAAAGAGAAGAAGAAGTCTGAGTAAAAATCTAAAAAAAATATGAAAATTGTATACTTTTTTTATTTTTATATATTTATTTTATCAATAGTAAAAACTATATCATCATATCTATTTTTATTTTTTCTTAAATCATAAGTTTTAATAAATGGTTTTAGTTGTTCTGGTGTATTTTGTTTTAGATGTTCTAACCATTCTATTTTTTGAACGTCTTCAATAATCAAAATACCATTATCATTCAGTAAAGGAGAATATAATTTTATAAAATCAATTTGACTTTGCAATGTATGTGGTCCATCATCTAACAAAAAATCAAATTTAACTTTTAATTTTTTTATAAAATTCTTGTCATATGCATTTGTTTCACAATATAATTGAACTGATTTATCATTTATCAATTCATCTAATACTCTAGATTTTGGTAAAATATCAACTCCATATATAGTTGCACTTGTAAAAAATGATTTCCATATTAGTAAACTACCTCCATTTTTAGATCCAAAATCACCTATACCTATTTCTAGTATATTTTTTGCAGTATCTTTAATTGGAAATAAAAGTTTTTGATATAAATCTAGATAACTATGAGTGGTTCCTTTATCTGTATATTTATTATTAATTAAAGTCATTTATTATTAATATGATTAATAAAAATATAATAAATTTACGCAATTATTTATATATAAATACTTTTTACAACTTAAATATTAGATTACAAGATTGGGATATATTGTCTTATATAATATTTATTTACAAAACACTTTCTAACACCATCTTTAATATTATCTACTTTATATTTGCTTTATAGTTTAGTAGTATCTTAATAATTATTACTAATTTTTTCTTCTCTTTATGGTATAAAATTAAAAAAATGATTAATTATATTATATTATTATATAATAATATAATGCAATTTCAAGACTGGGAACCTGTTAAAATTGGTGGTGGCAAAATTAATACAGATAAAAATTATGTTGCACTGCCTCCGCAAAATAAAAATCAACAAAATTTACCAGGAACTAAAATTATTAAACAATTAGAAAACGATGAAATTGTTAAAGTACCTAAAGTATCATATACTGATTCGAAATTAATTGAACAAAAAAGGAATACTCTTGGTATTTCACAAAAAGAATTAGCACAATCGTTTAATGTTCCTGTTAATATTATTTCAGATATTGAAAAAGGAACTTCAAATAATAACAAAGGACTTATTAGTAGAATTAATAAATTTTTAGACAATAAAATTAAAAAGCACAATCCTAAATTATTATAATTTACTATAATCTAAATAATAACACATATATTTATTGTGTGTTAGTTTATGTGTAATTGCTGATAATTCATTTCTGTGAATTTTTATATATGTATTATCTGTTATTTTTTTATTAATTATTTCAGATATTTTTATTAGATCCATATTTTTAATATAAATAAAACCGTCCTTTTTATCTATTAGCCAAATATTATTATTTTTTTCTTCCATTTACTTATTATATTAATATATATAATATCATTTTTTTTATATAAAGAAGAATAATTATCATAAAATAATATTATAAAAATGATTATGAATATAAATTTGCTTAAACAAAAATTTAATTTAAAAATAGACGGTATTTTACATATTGGTGCTTGTTATTGTGAAGAATTATTTGACTATATAAATGTTGGTGTACCTGTTGAAAAAATAATATGGGTTGAAGCCAATCCTGAAATTGTTGAAGAAAACTTGAAAAAATATAAAAATATTATTATTGATAGTTTTGTCTGTTGTGATACTGATATTGGTACATCTAAATTAAATGTAACAAATAATAAGCAATCTTCTTCAATATTAGATTTTGATTTACACAAAAAATTCTACCCAGATATAAAATATACGCACCAGGTAGAAGTTATAAATAAAAGAATAGATACGTATTATAAAGAAAAATCTTTTCCTGAAAATTTTGCTAATTTTTTAAATATTGATATTCAAGGTACTGAATTATTGGCTTTAAAAGGTATGGGAACGCTGTTAAATAATTTTCAATATATATATATTGAAGTTAATAGAAAACACTTATATAAGGACTGTGCATTAGTTGATGATATTGATAATTATTTAAAACAATATAAATTTGAAAGAGTTCTAACATCTTGGACAGACCGGGAGTGGGGTGATGCTTTCTACATAAAAAAATAATTTATTTTTTAGCAACTATTGTTATCATACACCTGGTGTTGCAAATGGATTATGTTTCTCACATTATCCTCAAAAAAATAATAAATTGCAACCAAGTCTTGTAAATATTTTTAAAGAATTAAATAAAAACGAAAAAAATATTAGAGTAAATCCTGATTTATCTGATTGGGCAAAACAAGGCTGTCTATTATTAAATATGTCTTTAACAGTATTACAATCTTGTCCTAATTCCCACGCACATATATGGAACAATTACTTACAAGATATTGTTAAATGGATAGCTGAAAATTGTAATAATGTTTGTGTAATGCTATGGGGTAATTTTGCTCAAATGACAGAAAAATATTTTGTTAACAAAAATAATTATATTTTAAAAGCGGGTCATCCTTCTCCTTTAAATACTAAAAACCCTTTTGTTGGATGTAATCATTTTGAAATTTGCAAAACTTATCACGATATTAAGTTTGCTTAATTTATTTTTTACCCTTTTTGGATTTTTTAGATTTCTTTCTTTTTTTGTCTTTTTTTTCTTTTTTGTCTTTCTTAGCTTTCTTAGCTTTCTTAGCTTTCTTAGCTTTCTTAGCTTTCTTGTATAATTTACCACCATTTACAGTATCAAGATTTTCATCTTTTACTTTTTTCACGAGAGAATTAAAATTCCAATCAGTTAAACCAGATTTCTCATGTACATAATAATTTTTACCTTTGGTTTTGCTATAACGTTCCAAGTATATAAATTTATTTGGATCGGACACATGAGCCATTCGCTGCCCTATAAATAACTTGTTCCCAGTTGGATCAAATAATTTATTTTCTTCTTCTTTTTTTTGACCCAAAAGATTGCGAAATACTGGAAATTGTTTAGCAAAAAATTTTCTAGTATCTCTAAATGCTTTTCCTTTATCATTTCTTTGCAATAACATATGTCTTTGTTGTATCATTGGACTTAGTGTATCTTGAATAGCAGTTCCATCATCAGTTGTAATATTAGCACTTATTATTTTGTCTTGTCTAGAACCTACACGAACAGGGGAACCTACACGAACAGGGGAACCTACACGAACAGGGGAACCTACACGAACTGGGGAACCTACGCGAACAAGGGAACCTACACGAACAGGGGAACCTACACGAACAGGGGAAGGAGGAAGAGGAGGATCAGGAGGAGCAGGAGGAACAGGAGGAGCAGGGGAACCTACACGAACAGGGGAACCTACACGAACTGGGGAACCTACACGAACAGGGGAACCTCTAGGGGGAACAATTCCAGAAGAACTTTTGCTTCTGCTACCTCTGGGACGAGGGGAATCCTTTTGGATAGGCGAAAGTTTAGTATTTCTTGCTTTTTTTTTTTCTTTTTTAACATGTTTAGAATTGCGTATCATTTCTCTATATCTTTTTAATAATTCGGTTTGATCTTCAGCTGGTGTTTTACTATTAACCATATATTATATTAATATTCTAATATAATTAAATATAAAAAAAAATTATGTTAGATAATAAATTAATTATTTTTTACTTATTATAATTAAATCCAATAATAAAAATACCTATTAAACTTATAAGTATACCGATAAAACAATAAATGTTTATATATTCTTTAAAAAATATATAACTAACAATGATTGTAAATATTATATTTAAATTGACAATCATATGTGTATAACTAATATTGGGAGATAGAGAAAATGCATATTGTATTACTATATTGCCAATAACAATTACACAGGCAAATAATAATGCGTATAAAATTAATAAATAATCACATTTTTTAAGAATATTTTTTTTATTTTTAAAATTTAATATAACATATAGTAATCCAAATAAACCAACTATTATATAACTAATAACCATAAATGTAACATTATCGTATTTGCTATTATCTACGCATTTCATTAATATTACACCTAATGATGAAATAAATGTACCAATTATAGCAAATAAAATCCATTTGTCCATTCTAATTAATATATATCAAGATTATTTATACAGGAGTATCTTTTATTTTTTTGATTAACATATTAAAATAATTATTGATATCTAGATGTATAAAAGGAAAATAATGAGATATCATTTTAAAATAAAGATTTATAGCAAATCCTTCGTAATCAACGTTATATATTTTATTTGTTTCGTAATCATAAAGTAAATTTGAAGGATTCCAATCTCCAATCAATTCATTATTTTTAGTAAATAAAATTAAATCAAGTTTAAGCTTATTTAAATTATTTATTATTTTATTTTTTTGTTTCATAACAAATTTTTTTATTTTTTTCAATAACATCATATATAGATACATTATCTTTCATATATATAGAATAATAACTTCCGTCATTTTCGATATATATATTTTTTGGATAATATATGTAATTATTAATAATTTTAATATTTTTTAAATTATATATAGTTTTTTTATAATTATCAATATCATTAATTTTAATTTTATTAATTTTTTTATAAATTATATTATTTCTTTTGTCAATATAAATATAAAAATTATATTTATATGGCGACTTAATATTTGTTTTTATTAAATTTAAATTTTGAAACTGCTCCTTATTATTAAAAGAATAAAAGATTAAAAATATTATTATAGTAAACAAAATTAAAATTACTTTCATTGTAATTCTTATATTAGGGTTATTTATTATTTATTATTTTTAATCATATCTTTTATTTTTGTAATTTGTTTTTTATAATGTTCTTGTGGTTCTTTTAATAATATAAATTGTAGTAATAGATCCACTATATCTTGATATTTTTGATTTTCTATTTTTAAACATATATCATTTTTATTTTCTAATGCAAATTTCTGCATTTGTGAAGTTTTTTCGTTAACTAATTCCTCAGCTAATATATTAAGATCTTTTAAAATAAAATCATCATCTTTTTTAATTAAAGCATTTGCATCGTTTTTATAATGTATGTTATTATTTTCAGGGAATTCTTTATTAAAATGAATTTCTTTTGTTAATAATCTAGGAACATCATACCCTGTTTTTAAAATTTCTAATAATTTTTCATAATTTAAGTAATCAAGGCGTTCATTGCCATAGCTGTTAATATAAATATTATTGGTATTATTAACTTGTTTATCAATATAAGTATTATTATTAATTTGTGTTTCTATATTATTATTAACAATATTAGTATTTTTTTGCAATTTTGGTTTTCTGGCATAAATTATACTTTTAGGTTTACAATTATTTCTTTTTATATGGTTAGATTTACTAGATCTACTTGAAAAACTTATCATACATCTTGGACAAGTTAAATCATCTATACCTTTACAAGTTTTTTCGTGTTTTATTAAACTTTTTAAAGTTTTATAAGTTTTATTGCATTTTTCACACATATTTTCGAAATGGTGAACAATTTTTTCATTTGGGTGAACAATTTTTTCATTTGGGTGAACATTTTTTTCATTTGGGTGAACAATTTTTCCTATTTTGGCAAATCCATTTTCTTCACTTAATATATCACTATGTTTAGCATTTTGATGACGTTTTAAATCATAATTGCGTTTAGAAACGTAGATACAAAATTCACATTTATAAGTTCTAAGTGAGCATTTTTGCGTCATTACTATAAATAGTAATGTTTTTATTTTTTATATATAGATTTTAGTATCAGATTTTTAAAAAAAACGCAAAAACGCAGTAGCAAAAAATATTTTGAAATTTTTTTATAAAAAAAATGCGATTTTTTTCTAGCATATTTTTTAACAATATTTAATAAATCATTATAGTATAATGAAATTTAAAAAAAAATCTAATTTTTATCGTGAAAAAGTCCTTTTTTAATAATTAAAAAAATTTAGTAACTTCCTTGTCTGTTAGAATGTCTAGCAGATTTTTTACGTGGGCGTCCCTTTTTCTTAGGACTTTTAGGGGATTTTTTTTTTATACATCTACCTGTTAAAGGATTTCTTACTTTACCGGATTTACAAGGTTTAGGAGATTTTTTAGCAGTTGTTTTCCATTTACCCGAGGCAATCATCATTTCTTTAAATTTTTTAACTTGGCAAAATTTACCTTTATATTTCATATAAAGTTTAGTAGTAGGTTTACCTTTAACTCTTTTATATACAACTCTTCTTTTACCGCAAATATAATCTTTCCCAACTTTTTCATAAGCTTTTTTAACACCTCCTCCCAATATATGATTCATTTCTATTAATTGTTAACATAAAAAATTTATTTTTTTGGTATTTTAATACATCTACCGGTTTTTGGATTTACTATTTTACCATTAGGACATATTTTTTCAGGTTTACTTAAATTAGTTTTAGGTTGTTTAATACTTTTACTTAATGGTATTTTAATACATCTACCTGTTTTTGGATTAACTATTTTACCATCATGGCATATTTTTTCAGGTTTACTTAAATTAGTTTTAGGTAATTTATTTATAGTTTTTTTATTAATACATCTGTTAGATAATGGATTAATTACCTTTTCTTTTTCGCATTTAACATCTTTTTTAATGTTCAATTTTTTATCAGCATCTTTTTTAATATAAATAATCTCCCTTTCCCCTTTATTAAATGAGAAACATAAATGATTAACATTCATATTATCTAATATACATTTATTGGGATTAAGACAAAAATCCTTATTTTTATTAACATTCCAATCAAATTTCATTAATTCACAAGGTATTTTAATATTATTATTATTAATAGTTGACTCTATTTTCATATTTGGATCAATAGTTGATCTAGTCCAACCATTATAAACATACTTATTACTCTTACAAGTAATACCAACAATTGAATGCCCGGCCATATCAATATTGTAGTTTCCTAATAAAACAGAATCTTGAACAAAAATTTTTTTTTTATAATTTACATTATCTGTTAAATTAACAAATTTAATTAAATCTTTATGTTTTAAATACATAGGATTATTGCTAATTTTGTAATGTATAGGATATCTTGAAGTATTAAAATTATAAATTGGATTTATAATAATTATATCTGGGTTTTTTAAGTATTTAAGTAATGTACTATGTGATTTTAAATTAAAATAAATCCTTATCTTATTATTTTCATTAAAATTATTATCAATTTCAACATTATTATACATTGAATAGAAAATATTTCTTGTTTTAAGGTCTAAGTCCAAATACAATATTTTTACACCAAGTAATTTATAAATTTTTCTAATATATAAAGCAGATCTGAATCCAGATTTATTTACATTGGGGTCAATTACAAATTTCTTTTTATTATAGTTATATAATTGTTTTAATATATATTCAGGTCGTATTTTATCAAAAAATTCATAATCTTTATAAGACTTATCTGTTCTTAAATATTTATTTTCTAATATATATTTAATTGTATTTAAAACTTCAATTTTTTTATTCCATTTTTTTGATTTTTTTAACAATAGTTTTCTACTTTCATCGCTATATAATAATGCCATTAAAATACTATTAAACCAACATGTGGGTCCGTATTGTTTTAATGATATAACATTATCGCAATTACTTTTCATTCTATTAAAATAGTACATTTCTTTATTTTTTTTAAATTTTTAAAAAGCTTTTGAAAATTTTAAAAAAAATAAAGAAATGTACTATTTTTAAAAATATATAAAATATATTTATATAAGATAAAATAAAATGAGTTTACAACAAATAGACAGCAATTTAATAATATCCCAATTTGATTTTCCCAATATTGAATTAGTAAAAAATTTAAGAGGTTTTCCAACTAATTTGAATATATAATATTTTTATTATAGTATATTAAGAATAAATAAATATTTTTATAAATGTCTGTAAAAAAAGAGAAAGAAATTTTTACAAAATTAAATAGAATATTAAAAAAAGATGAAACTCTGGAGGAAATTACTAAATGGTTACAAGGTTTAAAACTTTATAATTTTCCAAACGGAAAAATTCCAGGATTATTAAATAATTCAAAATTAAGTTTAGAAACTGCAACTGAAGATGGTGGTTATAATTTAATTTTAAAATGGATTTCACTTAATTTAGATAAATTTGATGGATTTGATTTTAATGGTATTCCACCAAGTATTGTTGCAGGTAATATTAGTATTGATTTATCAAATATAAGTGCCCAACAAGATACAGATGCAGGTACAAATATAAGAAGTCCTAAAAAAACATTTAAGACAGAAGAAGATGTTAAACGATGGATTAGTGAACCAGAAACACATCCTATAACTGGTTTAAAAATGTCACCAATGAGTTCTACTTACGCAGATATATATGAAAAAGCTTATAAAATAATGAAAAAAATAAAAGGTAGTAGTTTGCAAACCAACAGATGGGTTTATACTAATTTTCCAAAAAATCATAGATTATTTGGTAATTTAGATTTTTTATATCATATTTTTATTGAAAATGAAAAAGAGCCTAAAATTGATAGATACTCTGTCACAGATAGTGAAGGGTGGTGGGAAGTGAAAATGAATTATGATTTATGTAAATTACTTCGAAGAGGTATAGAAAATACTGAAGAAAAAGATAATGTTCTTGATACTGAAATTGAATTAATTAAAAATAGATTTAATATTAAACAAATTTCGGCGGGACACGTATCTAATAATTATACTGAAATTCTTGCGTCTATTTACTTTTTATTATCAGAAATGATAAAAAATCTTATTAGTGTATCTGTACGACCAATAGATTTTAAAAAGCTAAAAATAAGTGATATAGCTATAGAAGGTGACCTTACTAAATCAGCATTGTTGATTATAGATTTAATGGAAAATTATAAGTTTAGTAATGGAAAAATAATTATAGATTATATAAAAGAAATTGTAAATAGAGTACCTGCATATTTAAGGTCTGTTTCTGATATACCAGAATTTAACAATGCTATAAATGTATATGATAATTATAAAAAAACTTATAATGACTATAATAATTTATTAGATCCAAATAGTGGAATTGTTGATAACTATGAGGATAAAAAATTTAATATAATTGAAGATCCTCTTGATGAATATTTTAAAAAATATGAAGAAAAATTTAAAAAAATTAAAAGTCCTAAATTTAGTACTTTAATTGATTTAACAAGTTTTAAACCTATCGCAATTAATAGATTTTTAAATGATAAACAAAATAAAAGTTTTCAAATTGAAAAAAGTAAAATGAAAGAAGATTATGAAAAATCAAAACAAGAATACGAAAAAAGTTTATCACAATATAAAAGTATTAGAGAAGCAACACCAAGAGCTAAATCTCCCTCACCTCCTAAAAGACCTACAATTAAATTAGAAAACGGACAAACATATATGTATGGAAATATAGAACCGAAACATATTAAAGATGAATTAGTTAAAGAATTTAGTTCTGAATATAAAAAGGTAAAACCATTAATTGACATTTATAATAAAATTAAAGATATGGGTTATTTAGAATTAATACAACAAGAAACAGGCAAATACCAAACAGAAGAAGCTAAAGAATTAATAAAAAAACACCCATTATTATCTATGAATAGAGAAAAAATAAATGAAAATTTATTATATGATTATTCAGGGGACGAAAACAAATGCAGCGAACCAACTGATATATTATCAAATGAAGAATTTGACAATGATAACTATCCTCTTGCTAAATTACAATTAATGGTTACATTGAAATTTACAAATCCTAATAGAACAGAATGTGTATATGCGCCAAAATTATATAATTTACTTGTAAGTAGTATAAATAACAGAGAACCATTTATAAATCCTATAACAAGAATTAAATATAGTGAAGAACATATTAATCAAGTTATGGATATTATGAAAATAGTAATAAATCCAGATATTGAAAGACCTATATTTTTAAAACCAATAAATGATACTGGATTATTTATTGATTATAAACCATTACGAAGTCAGACTACAGGAGGACCAACCTGGAAGCGCTATTTAAATTGGTATAATATTTCTATATATAGAAAATTTGGAGACGAAATATATAGAATTTATGATTTATGTACAATACCCGCTGATTTAGAATCAGATAATGATTTTGCTACTGCATCAACTGATTTAACATCTAGTGTAATGTTATTTAGAATATTTAAATTATTTAAAGATGGAAGATTATTACATAATTATGTACCTCCTTATTATATAATCGATGGACCATATATTAAATATATAAAATTAATGATACATTTTAATAGATATAAATGTTCTGAAGATTGGTTATATGATAAAGAAACCCGCAGCGAAAGAGATAAAGGACAATTTATAGATATGTTTAAAAGGTATGCTAGTGAAATAAATAATTTTATATATTAATTATATTTATTAATAATAATGAGTACATATAAAAAAAAAAAATATTCAATACCTAAATCTTCAATCCAAAGTGAAGATATAAATACAACTATTTCTGATAATATTATTTGTTATGATATTGAAAATAAAGGTTTATTGAATTTAATAAAATTTAAAGAAAAAAGTTTTTCAAAGAAAAATAAAACAAATGTTATAAGTTTAAATAGATATAAATCCCAATCCCAATCCCAATCCCAATCCCAATCCCAATCCCAATCCAAATCACAATCACAATCACAATCTCAATACCAATCAAAACCACGACGCAAAACACTATAATATATTTAATATTTTAAGAGTTTCAATATTTATTATATAATAACAAGAAGATTTTATAATATATGAAGTAATAATAATAATAAAAGTAAATATATATATAAAGTATACAAATAATAAAAAATTTAATAAATATTTAATATAAAACATTATAATTATTTTTTATTTTTTATTTTTATATAAAGAATAATTTATATTATAATATGTATTATAATGATGATTTTTCTGAATAATACAATGCTCTTTTAGCGCAGTTGGTAGCGCGTGGCTCTGATAAGGCCAAGGTCATCGGTTCGAACCCGGTAAAGAGCATTTATTTTTATTAATAATATAATATAATATATTATTTGAAACATATAAATAAAAAAATGATTTTTGGCATATTGTTTTATTATTATAATGTCTTTTTCATATGAATTTGAAAAATACTTAACTGATCAGGAAAATATTAAAAAAACTATTGAAAAATATGGAGTTGCTATTTGCCCAATATTAGATGAAAATGAGTGTAATGAAATGATTAATGATAAATGGAATTTATTAGAATATTTAACAAAAAATTTTGAAATTCCAATTAATAGAAATGATAAAACAACATATAAACAAATTTTAGAATTATTTCCAAATCATAAAATGTTATTACAACATTGGAAAGTTGGTCATTCTGAACTTGTTTGGAAAGTAAGACAAAATCCTAAAGTTAAAGAAGTTTTTTCAAAAATTTGGAATACAGATGATTTAATAGTTAGTTTTGATGGTGCTAGTATTTATATTTTAGATAAACCAATTAGAAATCAAAATTCTTGGTTTCATGTTGATCAAAGTTATACTAGAAATAATTTTGAATGTATTCAAAGTTGGATAAATGCTTATGATACAAATGAAGGTGATGCAACATTAGTTATATTAGAAAATAGTCATAATTTTCACAAAGAATTTAAAGAAAAATTTGAAATAACTGATAAAAAAGATTGGTTTAAATTACAAAATAAAGAACAATATGATTTTTATATAAATAATAATTGTTTAGAAAAAAAGATTAAATGTCCAAGGGGATATGGTGTATTTTGGGATAGTAGAACACTTCATTATGGTAATCCAGTTGAAAAAACTTCACCTGATAATTTTAATTTTAGATGTGTTGTTTATATTTGTATGACTCCAAGAAGTTTTGCTAATAAAAAAGAATTAGAAAAAAGAAAAAAAATATTTAGTGAATTAAGAATGACTTCACACTGGCCTCATAAAGTTAGATTATTTCCTAAAACTCCTCAAACTTATGGAAAAAAAATTAAAGAAATAAGTGATATTACAATGGATATGGTATCAACATATATAACAAGCGAAGGTTTAAAATTAGTTTAATTAATAAAAACTATAATTGTGCAAACATTTTATTTTTGTATTTCCTCTTTATCTTTTTTTTTTCATCCAATGGCCATTCTAATTATAGCATTCATATTTTTATTTAATTTATCAAGTTTATTTGCATTTTTAATTTCTTTATAAATAATGTTAACAATTAAATTAATTAAATACCTCATTTCTTTAACCGTTAATTCTTTTAATTCGGATATTTTATGTAGCTCAATTATCTTATTCCAAGCTTCTGTGTCAATATTTTTTTTTTCTTCTTTCATATCAATACGATCAAATTTTATTAATTGTGTTAATACTATTTCTAATACGTTGTCATGTTTAGAATAATATCTTAAAAAATTATCTAAACTAAAAATATTACCTACTATCATTTCATTATAAAGATCTGTCTTAAATCGTATTAAATCCTCATGGAGCACCCGGCGTGGTACAGAGATAGTTCTTTTATCTATATTTTTGATCATATCATTTGCCATATCAAATAATATATAACCACCTTCTTTATCAAATAATTCAACAAGATTCATAATATTAGTGTATTTTTCTTTTTTTTGTTTTACATGAGCTAGTAAAAAATCCTTATGTTCACTAGCGTTTATAAATTGTTTTAATACTTTTCTAAAATATGGATCATAAATTGCTTCGGATATACCTAATAAACTATCTAAATTATCATAAAGAGAGTCTCCTACTCTAGAGACTGCTCTTGGACTTGCTCTTGGACTTGCTCTTGGACTTGCTCTTGGACTTGCTCGTTGAGGTGCACTTGCGGGACGTCGCCTGAGGACAATTAAGTCCTTTTCTAGCACATTAGCTCGTGCACTGGCGGGACGCACGCGCCTCCTGTTGTCGACATCACTTGCTCTTGGACTTGCTCTTGGACTTGCTCTTGGACTTGCACTTGCTGTTGTATCCTCGCCACCCCTTTTCTTTTTATAATTTTTTACTTTAGTAGGTTTTTTTTTTTTACATAATTCTTTATATTTTTTAACTTCAATCATCTTCCCATTAGATTTACAATATAATTTTCTAGAATTTTTTTTCTTATATACTCTTTTATTTTTATTATTTATTGTAGCAATTTTATAAAAGATATATGTCATTGTTCTATTATATTAAAATATTAAATTATCAAATTATATATTATTACAAATTATTATTTTATTATCTCTGATATTAGAAATAGTATCAGGAAATGGAATTATTTTTTGCGATACTTGTCTGAAACCAGGACCTTTTACTAGATATTTTTTATCATTTCTATCAATTATTGAATAATAACCATATGTTAAAGGTTGTCCATCTATGCCACTATCTATTTCATCTATATAGGCCAATCTGCATCCTTGAGGTATAATTCCTTTATGATATTTAGGTTTATTAACACACGAACCACCATTTGCACAAGTTCTAACAACAGGTTCAATAGTATTTTCGTAAGTTATTGCTTCGGTTGGAGAATTACAAGTAATAATTTTATGACAATTTGGATTTTCACAACCTGTTTTTGTAGAGGGTAAAGCATTATAATTACAATAATAATTTCTAATTTTATACCAATTATTACTATTATCTTTAAGACTATATGTTCTATTTTTAATTGGACCATAATCATTAGACTCAATACCACGCCAATTAACTTCATTAACTGTTGAATATCTACAGTTTTCAGGAGTTCCCCCTATATGATATTTTGGTTTAGGATAATTTAAGGAACTATATTTATTATTTTCACAAGTATCACAAGTAATTATTTTTGCCTTACGATTACATTCATCAGGTACTTCTTCTCCGCCACTCATAGAGAAACATTTATACCCATATTCGTCTGTGTGTTCAGACATTGCTTGTTTATTATCATTTCTAAAATTATATCTAATACCGGCAACAGGATGATCTTCTACACTTATTATTTCAGATAATTCAGATTTCTTTGCAATTCTACAACCATATGGTATATCTCCATAGTGATATTTTGGTTTTTCCGAACATTCTCCATCATTTGCACATGGCATTGATACGTTCCATTTTGATAATAAATAATTAGTTATATGATATCTACTTGTTTGATCAATTTTATTATTAATAGCAATTAACTCATATATGTATCCTTGAAATCCCGATTTCATTTGATTATATTTGAATTCTGTTCCATTATGATAAGCACCAATAACAACCTTATCTTGAACATCTGTGCTAATATCAGGTACATTAACAGTTTTTATTAATCTATTATTTAGAAAAAAATTAGAAGTTTCGGTATAAGGATAAAATTGCACACATAAAACATAAGTTAAATTTGGTTCAATAACATCTAAGATTCTTTCACAACCAGCATTTGGCGAAGAATTTGTAGTTTTAATGCATAAATCATTTCCCAGTATTATAATAGATCTATTAAAGGAATCTTTGTTATTATTTGATATTAACCATTGTGGTGTTGTAGTCATTTGTGTTTGTCTAAAAACAATATAAAATACAAGATATTTATTATTAATTGGGATATTTGTAAGTAAGGCATTTTGGTTAAATTTAACCATATTATTATTATATATAGGTCGTGTATTATAATATGATAATGCATTGTTATTTTTGTCTTGTGAAACATTAATTCTGTTATGCCATTTATTAATCCGATCGCCATTTGTTAAAGTTATATTATTAAGCGAATCAATATTATTACTATCATAATGTGATATTATATATTGATTAAATGATAAATCAGAAAATGGAGAAGTTGGTTTAATTAAAATATCAGATATATTAATATTATTTGGTATATTTTCATCTTTAATATATATTTGATCTATTGTTTTATCTTCTTTTGTATATTGATAAATCATATTAGTTGGTGTAAGATCTGTATTAATAATAATATCGTTATAGTCAAAAATTTCAGTATCAATTTTTGTAAATAAATTAGAACTTAATAAGTTATCATCAGATATCATTTCTGGAATTGTGATATCTGAATTCAACTTATAAGTTTTAGATTGTTGGTGATAATTTAAAGAATAATATTTAGAAAACCATTCACTTATTATGTCAGAATTTGCTAAATTTAAATTAATATCAAAAGATAACCATTTAGATTTAGAAATATCTTCATAATTTATAACTTTTCTTGTTGTTATAAATTTATTAAATTGAAAATTTAATCTTGAAATAAATTTGGAAATTCTAGTTCTATCATCATTAATATTCCATAAATAGTATTTAGATATGTCATAATAGACATTTTTAACTAAAATATCTTTATCATTATAATTTGTAAAAATATTATTATAAAATAATATTGTGTTGATATATAAAAATTTCATAACATAAGGCGATAAATAAACAAAATTATAAATATTATCTATAATATCTAAATAACTATCTGAATTTATATATTTTATATTAGAAGTAAAAGTATGTCTATTATGATAAGTAGATGATAATATATTTATTTGTTGTACTAATTTATCATTTGGATCGCTACCTTCAATATTAATATAATCAGTTTCTGTCCATAATTTTATTAATTTGTCATTAAATGTCGTATACTTACTATGAGTTTTAGGAATATAATTTTTTAATTTATCATTCCAAATTTTATCTGCTTCTTTTAATTTATCTTGAGCATTTTTAAAATTAGTTTTATTTTCAGTTATATTTGTAATAATATTTTGAATATTATTAAAATATAATTTTCTAATTTTAATTAAATTAATGACAATATTACCATCTTTTGTGTTTACATTGTGTAAACCATTTAATATATTATTTGTACACATATTAATACTATTAATATATAAAGTGTCTAATGGACATTTAAATGTATTTTGTAGTCTATTTATTATTGAAACAAAATATTGTGAATTTGATAAATATTGATAATCTTTAATATAATAGTTAGTAAATGAATTAATAATATTTATAAAAATATAAATAGATTGTATAGAATCGTGTTGTCGTTGGAAAGTCATTTTTACTAATTTATCATCATCGAGTAAATTAAATATAAAATTATAGATAAATAATAAAGAATAAAATGTGAATTTACTTGGTTCTAAATCATTAGCATTTTGATATTGATTTAATTTGGTATCAATAGATTGTAAAAGTTCTTTTAAAGAACTATTGACAATATAATTAAAATTTAAATCACTAAAAGAATTATTATAAGAATTAGATTGTTGAGAAGAAGTATCTGGTGCAAATTCTAATATAATATTATCGATTTCAGAATCAATAAAATTAGCAATTGTATTTTTAATAATATTTTTAAAATTATAAATTAAATGTAAATAAGCTAAATTAGTATTATTATGTATTGTGATAATATTATTGTAATTTGTTTCTAATAGTTTAATTATATCGTTGTATTCGTTTATTTTATCTTTAACATTATCTTTAAAATCTTGATCATTTAATATATCTTTTTCTAAAGCAGGATAATTTGTAATATCTCCTTTAAATAAACTTTTATCAACAGAATTAACAATTGTTGCAATTTGTATTCTTTTATCATTTAGTTTTCTATAATTTTCTTTTCTATTTATAACTCCAAGTTTAATATCTTTAGATTCTTGACCAGAATGTCCAGAATTTATATAATCAATTATTTTAGTTTTATATGAACTATCAATGTTTTTAGCAATATTTTCTAGTTGTAAAATAATATAATAGTTATTTGATATATAATTATTATTAATATTTTTTTCTATAATATTTATTTGATTTTTAATATGATAATTTAGATCATAAGATTTTATTAACTTAATTAGATAATTAATATATAATGTATCATAATAAACAATAGCATTACTGATATCATCAGATTCTTTTTTATATTGTTTAAGTAATTTAAATTTTGGATCTCTAATAGTATCAGAGTCTCTTTGAATAATATATTCATTTAATTTATTACTAATAAAATTACCAACACTTTTATTTTTAGCATAATTAAATAAAACTGATAAATTTGAACAAATATATTTTAATTTACTAGCAAAATCTGAATAAAATGTAGTAATTTTATCCTTATTATATAACCATAATTGTATATTTTCACCAGTATAATCTAATGTAAGTCGTGATATAGATTGATTTAATAATTCAGGGGTATGTGTATTTCCTTTTTCAAACATAATATTTTTTTCCAAAAAATTTTCAAAACTATGTGGTAATAATTTATCAAATTCTTTTAATTCATCATAAATTTTTGCAAACTTATCTTTTATTATAAATTTTAATAATACAAAAAATATATCAAAACTACTATCGACATTTATTATTTTATTATCTGATATACTATCTAAATATTCTAGTTTTTTTATAAATAAATCAGATATCAAATTTGCAAATGGTGTATTTTCATTCGCAAATTCTACTTCTTCTTCGTCAATTAAAAAAGAATTATATAATGAATCTAAATTAGTTAAAGGTAATTTATGGAAATTTTTGTAAAGTAAATTTAATACATTTTTTTCTTGTGTTGTATAATCAGTTGGATAATAAAATTTATCATAAATATTTTTTTCATTTTCATTTAAGTTATCATATTCAATCCTTCCCTGACTATTATAGTTATTTGAATGTTTTACGCTACTAATTTTATATACATTAATACCATCCGCGATAGGATCATTATTGCTACAAAAGCCGTATGAAGAACAATATACATTTGTCATAGTACCAGGACATACATTATTATCACAATTATCGCAAATTAATTCACTATTTGGACCACAACGTATGACATCTGCTCTACATTTATATATTTTTTTTAATAAATCGCTAAATCTATTTTTTAATTCTCTTTCCTTATCTAGATATTTTTTTAATAGATTATAATTTTTTTCTATTTCATAAATTAAACCATCAATATGTTTTTGAATAATAACTTTAATTTTTTTCGAATTTTTAATTATCTGATGTGAAATACTATTACCAATATATGTAAAATCATTATAGCATTCTAGATCCTTATAATTATTTATAATATTGCTTTTATAATTGCCATTTCTACCATAGTAAATATCATTTACATAAATTTGCATTTGATTTAAATAAGTTTCTAATTTTGATTCATATTGTGATAATTGTGATAATATATTAATTTTATTTTTTCTTTCTTCATCGTTTTCATCTAATGTATCTATTTGATTATTATAATCTGAACGTATAATATCGATTATTTCTAATTTTCTTTTAATTCTATATATATATAATAGACCTTTTTCAATTAAATCAGTATCATATAATCTTTGCTTATCTTCTTCGCTTAATATACGTATTTGTTGAATAACTTCTGTTTCATCTTCAATTATTTTATCATCATATAATCTAATATTATTTTGAATTATTGGCAAAATAGTAACTTCTAATTTTTGAACTTGATCATTAATATCATTAATAATTTTATTATATTCATCAATATTATTTTCTAAATTATTATTATTAATGGTATTTTTCTTTAATTGAATATAATAATTATTTATTATTATTTGTTTATCAAATAACTTAATGTCATTGTTTTCAATTTGTGTTAGAATTAGTTTTTTTAAATATGGCGCTAATACTGGATTTTTTTCAACTAAAAGACCTCTGCATTTTTTATCAACATTGATAGAATTTATACATAATTGTGGTGCATTACCAGCATAATCATCGGGCATTACAATTGATGATAATAAACTATCCGGAATTGTTACTTGTTCTATACTATTGATTTGAATACTATCTAGACTTGAATCATCAACATTTTTAAATATTGAGCTTTTATATTGTATATATTCATTTAAAAGTTCTTTGGAATTTTTAATTAAATTATCTCTATCTTTAACAAGTTGGATAATATCGTAATCTGATGTTAATAAATTATTTTGAGTGATTAAATCAGAATCACTATCTTTGCTTCCTTTAATTCTATCTTTTTTATTTCGAATAGATACTAATGAATTAACAATAATTTCTTTATCTAAATAAGGATTTTTATCAAGATCAAATTTTTCCTTATTAAATATATTGATATATAAAAAATATAATAATCCAATAAAAAATAGTATTATTATTGTTAATATTATAAAATTTTTTTTTATCATTTATATAACTCTAATAAAATAAAATAAAAAAAAGAATATTTAAATAACAAAATTTACAATTTTTTCTCTAATTTTTGCAATCTAGTTTCTAAGTTTTGTATATGTTTTACTAAATATGGTATGAGACCAATATAATTAACTGCTTTGTAATTATTGCCATTATTTGTAATTAATTCTGGAAATAATTGTTCTAATTCTTGTGCAATAAAACCAAAATTGTCATTGTTATTTTTTGCAGAATCTTTCCATTTAAATGAAACAGGATTTAATCGTAAAATATTATCAATATTTAAATCAAGTTGTTTAATATCAGTTTTTAAGTTTAAGTCAGATGCAGTAATTATTGAGTATGCGGTAATATTAAATTCAGCGTGTATACCATTACAGTGAATAAAACCTGCACCAGTTTCTCCATCTTCTGATTGACTATAATTATAACCAGAATCTGAATTATTCATAACTAATTTTTTTTCACTATTTAATAAATTTGGGGCAGTTGTTAGTTCGGAATTATCACTAAATTTAATTTTATTTACTTTATCAATTTCACTAACATGTAATGGTTTAAATGACTTATTAAAATTTTTGTTAAATTCCATTGCATTTATAAAAGTACTTTCATCATTATTATATATGTAAAAATTTATCTTATTATTATAATTTTTAATAATTGTTCCACCATTAGTGCCATCAGAATCAATAGTACTGTCTCCTAAATAAATATCATCATCTGATGATGTATTATATGAACGTATTTCAAAATTTGTATCTGTGTTATCTTTGAGTTCTAATTTTGAATAATTAGCATCATTATGAAAAGGTTTTGCTATAAAAGATATTTTATTATCAGATTCAACTTTGAAAGGTAATTCAAAATTTGTCCACGTAGGAACAGCATCAAGAGACTTGTAAGCATATAGTGTTAATATATCATTATCATAAGATGTTGCATTTTCTAGTTTAATATAATTAGCATCTACGAAAAACGAGTCATCCGAAAATTTAACTCTGCTAAAACTTAATTCTATATTATTAGCAATTTTACTTGAATTAATAGAATTATCTAGAATAAAATCATCTGCATCTATAACTCCTCCACTAAGTTGAATTTTAACAGGTGATGAAATAACAGTTGCGGGAACAACTCCTGTAATTGTAACATCACCTGATAATAAAGTACCAGGTAAAAATGAAGTAGTGCTATCTATAGTAATAGATACATTATCAATCAAATTAGCATTAATATTTCCATATATAGTTGTTGTGCCAGAAAATTTATCTCCTGGTAAATAATTAATTTGTGTACCTACAGAAGTCAAATCAATAATAGTATCATTTATATAATTAATATCAACACCACCATATATATTAGTAATACCACTAATTTTACCTTCACCAATTATCGGTACATCATTTATAATATTTGCTAAATTAATATATCTTACTTCAACTGGTTTAGTAATTGTAGCACTATCAATCTTATCAGAAAATTGTGTTGATACGATATCTCCGTTTATTATTATACCTGTACCTAAAATAGAAACATCAATATCACCATCTATAGTAACATTATTTAGTTTATTTGCACTTGATGCATTAATCATATCAGATGTTATTGTAATAGCTGGTAATAATTGCGGGTCAATTGAATTCGGACCAAAATTATATTGGGTATCAACAGGTAATTTGTATCCGGGACCTGTTAATAATTGGTCAGCGGTAATTGTTATTAAGGCACCGTCTAATTGTAATGGATTAATTTTGACTTCACTAGTATCATCTAATATTATTCTAGCACCAACTACATCAAGATTATTTATTTGTTCTGGTTTAATAGTTAATGATTCAATATTTGATACATATAATTTATTATCATCGTCTGTTATAATATTTGTAGGTATAGAGTATCTTTTAGGTTTATAATATTTACCATTTGTATAAACATAATTATCCTTATTTAAATCAGTAATGTCAGCAGTTTCCCACTCTGCTTGAGTAAATGATAATGATGGTTTTTCAGTTAAGAGATTATTTAAAGATAAATTATCAACTAATTGGATTCCGATAGTTGGTTCACTATCTAATTCATACCATTCTAAACCAGAAACAAAATCAAAATTTATACTATTTGGATAAACATTAATATTTTCTAATGTATTTGGATTTATAGAATTTAATTGAGCTTCTATTGCAACATTATTTAATTTATCTGTGGTCAAATCTATATCATTATAATTAATATATGAGTTATTAATCTTATTTGGATCAACATAATTTTGTCCTTCAGTTCTAGTTATTTTTACATCATTTAATGTACCTATGTTAAAATCTAAATCATCTGGTGAAAGTTCTACATTTGGTAAAATAGTAGGATCAATCTTATTATCTGCTGTTGTTACAACACTTGCTCTACTAAAAAATTTATCTGGATCACTTGTGTCAATTTGATCAGGTTTTATTTCTAAATTACCAATTATATCAGGGGATATTTTGCTACCATCAGCTGTATTTAAATAAGCAGTAGTATTTATCAATGAATTGGCATCAATATTAACAGTATCAATATAAATATTATCTAAATAATTTACTGGAATTTTATATTCAGATACACTATATAAATTTACACTATCAAATTTAAAATCTGCAGTACCATATCCTTCTATTAAATTATAATCAATGTATAAATTTGTAAAAACATTTAAAGGTATGGTATTTTGCTGATCGGCAATAATATGTGTACTGCTATTTTCGAATGTTGTTGTATCGGTATTTAAACTATCAATATCAATAATTATATTTGATAAATTATTCATATTTATCTTTGAAATACTATTTTCATTTGAGGTGATAAACACTGTTCCATCAAATTTTTCTTCTTGAATTTGTAAAGAATCTATATCAATATATGCATTGTTAAATTTGCTTATATCAATAAAATTACCTTCGGATGGAACAATTTTAACAGGATAATCAATTGTACCGGAAATATTATCATCGCTAATACTTGCCAATGCTAATTTATTCGCATCTAAGGGAAACACAATTTTATCTGGTGTAATTGTATTGTCGACAAAATTATTATTTGTTATTGATCTTGACATTAATTTAGAACCTTTCAATAAATAATCATAATAAGTATCGCTTTGTTCATAATATGATGTATCATTTAGTAAATATAAATCGCCAACTGTTTCACCACTTTCATTTGCAAAACGTTCTTTATTAAAACCAAAAATGTGTCTTGCTTCTATTGTATAATTAGCAAAACTACCATTTGTCATAATTCTAGGATTTATTATTGTTGAATGAGAATCTAAACTATGTAAATTATTGTATAATCGTTCATTAATATCAATTGCCAAATTATTACTAATATTAACAATATTTGAATAAATTGTATCAAAATTAAAATCCAAATTAATAGCATCAAGTGGATTCATTTGCCAGCTAAATGAATTATAATTAAAACTTAAATAACCTTTTTGTCTATCGCCCCTTTCAGGTATTACTTTTGTACTTTCTTCACCATTATCAAGTTCTCCGCTTTTATTATTTATTCTAATAATAACTATACCACTGCCACCATTCCCGCCTTTCGTATATCCACCACCGCCTCCACCACCAGTACCACTTAATCCATCTTGTCCATCCTCATTATTTTTAGTAATATCTATTTGATCTTCTTTTGTAGTTGTTTGGAAAATATTTGATTTAATCCATACATTTCCTCCCCAAGAAATTCTTTCGCTGTTATCACTATAGCTAGTATCTGCGGCCCCTGGTCCGCCTCCACCTAGCCCTCCACTACCTAAATTACCATATTTTCTAGATTCAGGTTCATTATCTATACTTATTATTGAACCTGAACCATCAGTGTATTGGTAATACTTTCTTGCTGCTCCTCCGCCTCCGCACCAAGTAGTATCATAATTAGCACTAACTCCAGCTGCTATATCATTATTAAATATTGATGTTGTAATACCGTCATTTCCTTTAATATTATCTTGTACAGTACCATAATCAATAATAGTGCTTGCCTCAGTCACGGGAAAGTCAGTTGATGTTATAAAATTACCACCTTTACTTGTATCTGCTGATTGAGAAATAATAAAATTAATTGAAGTATTTTCATTAAAGTATGTATAACTTTCTCCACGCTCTACTGCACTTTTATCAACACCTCCCTTTGATCCTCCTACTGATATATTAGGATCTTGATATGTGGGTTTTGAACCACCAAATGCTTGACATTCAAATGCTGATGTAGAAACACCATTTCCTTTATTAGGAAATTCTGCAGCAATGCCACCTCTGCCAACTGATATAGTATCCTTTGAACCTCTAATAATTTTTAGATTTGATAATCTTATATAACCTCCTCCTCCACCACCAGCACCACCTCCTGTTTGAGAAGACCCCCCAGCACCACCACCACCTATTATTAAAACATCTATTTCGCAATCAGTTTGAAACTCTACGATATAATTTGTTCTACCATCTTTATTATTATCAGGATCATATTTCAAAATAATAAACTCATAATGATTTATATTATAGTAATGATCGGTTAATTCAAGAATTTTATCATTAATTTTAGGACTATATAATGTATTTAAATTTAAATTTTCAAACTTAGTAATTGGTATATTTGGTATTCTATCAATATTTAATTCACTTGTTTTAACAAAGGATGCATCCAAATTTGATATATTATGATGTATAATATCATAATCTGTTTGATAATCTATTATAAATTTTTTTTGATTAGTATGAACATCATAAATATAATTTGAAGTATCAACAATGTTATCAAGTAAATTACTTGTGGATTGAGTTATATGACTTATCAAATTATTAGATGTATTATATATGTTTCTAGATATTTGGTTCGATGTTAAAATAATTCTATTAACAAGATCGTTTGATGTATTTGCTACATAAGGATTTAAAAACCATTGTTGATTATCCCAATCAAATTCTAAATAAGATTTAACTTTATCTGTATTAATGGGTAAATCTTCATAATCGTGTTTTTCAATAAATCTATATCTCATTATGATGAGGCCAGACGCACCATTACCCCAAAGTCCTTCTCCAAAACCACCACCACCGCCAGAATTTTCTGGCGCATTACCAGTTGCACCGCCCCCACCACCACCTCCTTTTCCTCCATCTAATGAATTATTTGTATTATCTTTACCACCACCTCCTCCTGCTATAAAAATTTTATTAGTATCAGTATCTCGTGAACCATAAGTATATGTAATAAAATCATTATCAAATGGAAAGCCAAATAATCTGTAAATATCATCAGGATATGTTGTTAAACCTATATCTTTACCTTCTTTATCAAAATTAAAATTATTTGTATATGAGGTAGAATCTATAATATCAATACCTCCTCCATTTATTACAATTAGATAATCATCACCTAGTTTAGTATCGATTATAGTATCGCTGCCACTCGATTGTAATGGAATATTTGTTGCACTTCTTATATCATCGTGCGGAACAGTAGTATAATCAATTATACCAGAACCTTGACCACCTTTTCCAATTGTTATTGTTAGTTCAGATTCTGATATAAAAGTATTACCTGTTGATATTCTTACTTCACCACCACTACCACCTGATTCAATAGATGGATAATAATAACCATAACTAGTGGCACTTTCTTCTAATAATATACGAGTTTTATATAAATTATTTCTGATAGTATCAGATACTGGTTGAAAATAATAACCATCATTATTAACGATATAATGGTTAATATTGAGATTTTTGGGTATTTTTGTTATTATATCTGGATCTTCATCTGTTAATATTATTATAGCATCTGTAGACATATCTAATATTGATTTTATATCATCATTAATTAATTCAATTCCATCATCCGGCACAGCATTACCTTTATTTTGCCAGTTTAAACCAAAATCATAACTACCAAAAAAGGTATCTAAATCTTCCAATGTATAATCTAATTGTCCCGTTTTTTCAAATAATGTAAAATCATTTAAAACATTTATAAAATCATACCATTTTTTATTATTACCCGTATAAGATGCGGCATCTGGATTAATATTTTGATTATATAAATTACCATTAATCTCATTTGGATATACTTTTATAATAGTTTCTCTATCGCTATTATAAGTACCCAAATTAGCATAATCAAATTGCCTCCATCTCCAGTGTATGCCAACGTATTTTTTATCAATTAGTCCACCACCAGCGCCACCACCTACTGCTAAATATTCAACTTGTATTTCGTCATTAATTATTAAATCATAAGTTTTATCTTCATTTTCAGCACCTTCAAAAACAATATAATGATAACCACGATCTTCGCGATCTATTAAATTATTTTCTATAAAAGGCATATCCTCGTCTCTAAAATAAAACATATCATCATTATATTCTTGTAAATATTTATAAGGATTAGTTTCTATTTCATTAACTTTACCTTCAGCACCTACGCCTATATGATAATATTCAGTTATGCGCTGATTCATAATTGGTACTTCTGGTATAGCAAAATTTTCATATGGTATTAATGGTATTAAATTTAAATTAAATATACCATTGTCGAGATCGGTATCTGTATTAAAATTATTATTTAAATTGGATGTATGTATATAAGTATAACTCATAACGTGTGGAATAATGTTACTAGTTATATCTTCAACGGTATTAGCAAAAACATTAGAAACATTTAAATAATTGCCCAAATCATCTTTATAATTTAGCTTATCTGAATATATATCACCATCAATAGTAAAAGTATTACTATTATTATTTAATATTGCGTCGGTACCAATTGATATATTTGTTTTATATGTATTATCTATTGATTTATAATCATTTACTTTAACTGATAAAGCAACAGAATTACCATCAATACCTGATATTTTAGTATTACCATAAATATTTAACATATAATCTGAATCTTTTAATGTTTCATGAAAATATCTGGGGTAATTGTATAAATAAGTATCCTGTGTTTTATTTATTGCATCCAATTTATGAGGAACACCTATTGATACTGTAAAATTTGAATTAGTTGAATTAGAAATAATTTCACTAAAATTGTCTTCAACAATTTTATAATATCTAATAGGGAAAAGTGATTTGAAATAATGTATAGGTTTAAAAATTTCATCTGTAATATCAGACTCTAAAAATTCTTCTTCGCTTAATTCAAAAGTTTGACCAAATGAAATTGTATTTAAAGAAACATATAATTGAAGATATGTAGAAGTTATTTCTTCACCGTCTGGTTCTGAATCACTTATATATTTCCATTTTCTACCTGTTAAACCATTTATACCCTTGTTATCTATGCAAAAACTATAGTTTTCCCCCATAGTAATCATATCATAATCATTTGCAATATGTTGTAATATATGATATGAATTATTTTCTTGAAATATTATATCATTTGTATTATTATTTTTATATGAAATTTCATAAATATTTTTTTTTTCATTTTGACCTTCATCATTTGTTGTTCCACTTAATGTATTAAATCCTTCATATTTAATTGTTGAATAATATGATATTCCGTTGTTATTTTCATTTGAAGAATATAATATATATGATGGATTATTGCCATAAATTGCAACAGATGGTTTAATTGTATTATTATCAATTGAATTAATTGATATTATATCATTATAATAATGATTTTCATTAGGACTAGCGTTTATAATTTTATATTTTTCACCATAATTTTTTTTATTAAATTCAATTGTTTCAGTATAGTAATAATCAGTATCATTTGGTTTAATATAATTGTTATAATTTATTTTATCAATTAAATTATTTTCTGATAATTCTGTGTAAGATAAATAAATTTTATTATTAACTAAAATTTTACTATTAATTAAATCAACAAGTAATTGATAACTATCAAAATTATCAGATGTTATTTTATTATAATTTACAATTGTTGCTAGATCAGTTGTTTTAATCCATACTAATCCATATATAGGTAATTTAAAGTTAATATTATTATTGATAAAACTAATTTCTTTATTTGGATCATTTGAAACAATATTTTTAAGTTTAATATTATTAATTAATATATCAGACTTTGAACTAAAAGATATATCATTTATATTTATAATATTATTATTATCAAAATCAATTGTATTACCACTTTGTGATTTAAGTGTATTAATATGCATTTTATCAAAAATAGCATTTTTTTGTTTTGAATATATGGAAAAATCTTTAATATCTTCATAGTTAATTTTATTATGTATAGGATTAATATAATCATCTTCATTAAAAACCAATGTGCCATTATCTGTAAAAGAAGAAATAAACATATTATTTGAAGTAAAATCATAAAAATTTGGTTTATTAATTATATCTTTAACAAAATTATCATATTTTGAAAAAACATTTTTGTCTTTCAAAAAAACATAAAACTCCCTGCTTATATGTATTGTAAAAAAATAGTTATCAATAACTGTATCAAAATATGTTAAATTTGTAAACCTTTCAAAATAACCAGCATTTCCAGAAAAATAATCATCTACAGCGTCTACAGAAGTAAAATTAAAAATATCATTAATAGTTAAATAATTAATAAGAGAATTTCTAAATGTATCATAATTATTAGCATTTATATCTAAATGTTTATCAGCATCTGAATATTCTGGATATAAATATAATTGTATATGGGATAAGTCTACGCCATCTGATGCTCGATCAATAAATGCAGGGTTAAATCTAGTTATATTAATGCTATTAGTAATATCAATTATATTTAAATTAATTTCTCTAATAACACCTTCACTTTGAAAATAAATTTTATCAGGATAGAATAAAGTTTGATTTATGGTTTTATTAGTATATGATGTATTTACAAAAGATATTGTTTTATAATTAAAAGAAATTTGATTCGTAGAATCTCTTAAATTAAACTCGTTATATAAATTGTTATATAATTGTGAGTTTTCTACGTCATATTCTTTCGATAATTTTATTTTTGAAATATTACAATCAATATAATCAGCAATTTCTTTATCCATAATATAATAATATCTTTCGGTATTATCAGCATCTCCTACGTGAAAAAGCTTATTACTATCTTTTGTAAATACTTGAGTATAATTATATTTATATAAAGTATATTTAGAATCACTAATTTCAATATTTCCAAGATCAGTTTTACTATTTTTACCAACTAACCAACTTGTATTTTCATAACCATCAGTTGGGTCATCAGTTGGATCAAAAAAAGCACTATTAAATATTTTATAAAATGTTTTTCCAACTGTATCTTTACCTTTTTGTATTGACCATAAATAGTTGTTTTTTTCTTCAAAATCAATGTTGATTTTAAGTAAAGGATTATCTAGATTAATATTTTCAATATTATTTTCATCTAAATTTAATCTATCATCATTTCTATTAATATAAACAATTGAATCTAAATTATTGATATTACTACCCAATACAAGATTACCATATTTGTTAAATGAAAATGTATCACCATTGTATTCGCCTTCAAAATTTACTATATTCGATGCTGCTAAATTATATATATTATTGATATTTATAAAAGAATCTTTTGCTGTATCTGATAATTGACCAATGTTTAAAAATCCATCACTATTTATTTTTAACAAAATATTAGAGTCTTCAAAATTGAAATCAGAATTTGTATTATGATAATTATATCTTGTTACTTGAAAAATACTATCACTAATAAAATCGTTATATTTATTTATTGATATTTCTAATGGTGGTTTATCTGGTAAATTATCAACATTAGAATTAAATTTGCCAATATTTACATCTGTTAATTTAGTACCTTCTATATTGAAATTTTCAATAATAATACCAGCTGTTGGATTATTAGGTCTAATTATATCAGCGTAAATTTCTTTTGATATAACATCGCAATCAATATTTAATCTATTATTATTAATATTAATTATATTTTGATCTAAATTATTAATATAATTAATATTATTATTATTAAGATAATAATTGATATCATAATCATAATCTATTGACGAGTTATTAAATGATGTAATAATATCTTTATTTTTATTGTAAATACGTAATTTATCTATAAATTCAAGATTTATATTAGAATTTTTTAGATTGATATTAGATTTATTTAAAGATATAATATATTCATCCTCTGTAAATAAACCATCACTATCAATAAATTGATTAATAACATAATTTGAATTAATAAGACCAACAACATATTTATTATCGTAATTAATCGTTAAATTTGAATAATTACTATTAATTGAATTAGCGGAATTTAAGTTATTAAGTATTAAAACATCACTCATTTTTCTCCAATTATCTATAGTAATTGTATTGTCATCGCCTATTTCTCTAATTTGCCAACTAATTTGACCAGTATTAGTATTTCCTACTTTGATAGGCATATTGAATTATTATATATTTGTTCTTATTTCTAAAAATATTTAATATTTTTATATAAAAATATTATAAAAAAAATAAAATATATATTAAATAGAAAAAATGGATAATATTAATGAATCAGAAACCAAAAATATAGAAATAAATAATAAAACTATAACTATAACATATAATAATAATTCAACGGAAATATTAGAATTAAACGAACAAACTTATAAAGATTTATATAGTAAATGGTTTGATGATAATATTGTTAAACCAATTTATATTGATTTAGAATTAAAAGAAACTATTGATAATCTAAAAGTATTAAGAAATGAATCTGATTCAACAAAATTAGAAAAATTAGATTCTTATTTTATGAATAGTGATAATATTAAAAATTTTATTAAATATACAAGAGATAGAATTAAAGATGTTATAATTGAAAATAATATAATTAAAATTAATAGATGGAATAGTGTAAAAAAAGAAATAGAATTAAATGAAAACGGATTAAAGGAATTATTTGTTGATAATTTTGCTGGAGAAAATAAAGGTATGTTTTTATCTGATAAACATAAAACAATTATAAAAGCATTAAATTTTATTAAAATAGATAAAAATAAAGACAACAATTTAAGTTTTATAATTAATGAATTTGAAAATAAATATACAATAATGAAATTTTTTGAATATTTAAATAGAAGACCTTTTATATTGGAAAAAGAATTAACAAAATGGAAAAAAAATACATAAAATAAAAATATATAGTTATATTATTATGATAAAAATTAATATTATATTATTATTATTATTTATTTATTCAAATTGTGTCAGTTCTTTTAATATAGTTTTAAATATTGGTTCAACAGGATTATTATTGCCTTATAGTATTGGTATTATTTCATATATAAAAACAAATAAAAATTTTCAAAATTATGAACTAATTGGAACATCAGGTGGAGCATATTGTTCATTATTATATCATTTTGAAAAAAATTTAACAAGTCATGATTATATATGGGAAAATATATTTAAACTAAATAAAAATACAAAAATAGATTTGCATAACTTAAATTTATTTCAGGAAAATAATAACAAAAATTTATTAAATAGATATAATAAGTATGATCATAATAATGTACCTATTAAAATAGTCGCAACTAAATATAATAATATTTTAAATAAAGAAAAAATAATATTCGAGAAATATGATAGTATTAAAGACTTGATTACTAAGTGTTATTGTAGTTCTTATATACCATATATATCAGGAAATAATTTATATTATTTATATAATAACATAAAATATTACGATGGTGCTTTTATAAAAGATAGTGAAAAAAATGTAAAATATGTTGATAATGATATTATAATAAATAAACTTGATTCAAAAAAAAAATTAGATATAAATTGTAATACTTGGGGTAGAAAGTGGTCATTAGGATCGAGGGGATTTATTGATATAGATAAATCGAGGCAATTATTTGAGTATGGTTGGAAGGATACCGAAAAATATTTAGATAAGATTTTTTAATTTTTTTATAATTATTTATTAGATATAAATGATATTATTACTATTTGTATTTATAATAGCATTATTATTATTATTAGGTATATTTTTACAAAATTTACTAATGTATATGTGGACAACTAAATTAGAAGAGGAAAAATGTGATTGTAGTAATTTATGGCACAGAAAAACTATAAAAATTTTATCAATTGGTTTGACTGTTTCTATATTATTACGTATGATTTTAATTACATTAATTCCAAATGAATTTATAAAAAAAGGTATATTAATATCAAGTCCTTTAATTAGTATTGGATTAATATTTTATTTATTTATTATTTTAGATTATATTTATGAACTTAAAAAAAGAGAATGCAAATGCAGTGAAGATTGGAAAAAAGATTATGGATATTTATTTAGTATAGTTTATCTAGTTATGTTATTTTTATTACCAGTGATACTAGTATTTATATTTTTAATAAACTTTAAAAATGATAAAAATTTTTCTAAGATTATTTTAGAAAAGATAAAGAAAAAATGAATGTAAGTTATATAATACAAATAACCATATCTGTAATTTTATTATCTTTATTGCATTATTTAATGTATATATGGACAAAAGAGTTAGAAAATAAAAATTGTGATTGTAGTGATATAATACATAGAAAGATAATTAATTATGGATCAATTGTATTTTTTATACTTTTAATATTTAATTATATCAACATAATAACAAATGGTATTTTTATAAAAACTTCGATATATTTATCAATGTTATTTACAATAATTAGTATTATTTATATATCAATAATAATTGATTATATTAGAAAATTAAAAGAAAAACAATGTGAATGTAGTGAAGATTGGAAAAGAAAATATGGTTATATATATTCAATAATTTATTTAATATTATCAGTTATGGCTTTAGTAATAATAGGTATGTTTTTATTACTCGGTGGATATCCTATTTTAAAAAAAATAGAGGATAAAATAAAAAAATGAATTATGATATTATTAATTTTTATATCAAATGACTTCGCAATTAAAAAGAAATAATTACGAAATTAATTATACATTAGATGATGAAATAAAATTTTATGATAATTATCATAAATATGCTTGGTCTTATGCAAAAAATTATATAGAATATGAAAATATTAAATCAGATTATAATGCACATAAAAATTATTTATTTAATTATTATTATGATAAGGAACCATTACTATCTTATAAACAATGTATAAGTTTAGTTAATCAGGATAATCATTTACAAAATTTATTAATTTATAAAGAAAAAAAATATGAAGAAATGGATATATATTATGATAAATTTTCATATTATTATGATTATTATTCCAACTAATAACAATTAAATCTCATCATAATATTCATTGTATATAGTTCTTGTTTTAGTAATTTGAATGCATAAGGAATTCTAACTTGAACAATATCCGCGTCATCATTACAAGCAACACATTTAAATATTTTTTTTTCAGGGTTAACATTAGCATTCATACCACATTTTTTACATATAAATACCCTATAATTATCAGATACATCTAACATTCTTTCTTTTAAGAAATTACTCATACCATGTGATAGTACAGCATCCCTTTCCATTTCTCCTAATCTTAGTCCTCCATTTCTTGCTCTACCTTCAGATGGTTGTCTTGTTAGCATAACAATAGGACCATTAGATCCTCTTGAGTGTAATTTATCACATACCATATGTTTAAGTCTTTGATAGTAGGTTGGTCCAATAAATATTTCTGTTTTAATTTGTTCACCTGTTCTTCCGTTATACATTATCTCATTGCCATATCTTTCCATTCCAGATAATTCTAATACCTTAGCAATGTCTTCTACTGTACAACTTGTAAATGGTGTTGCATCTCCGATAGATCCAATATGGCATGCAGCTTTACCCATAATACATTCCATTAATTGCGCCATTGTCATTCTAGATGGTATAGCATGTGGATTCATAATAATATCAGGTGTAATACCATTTTTTGTAAAAGGCATATCTTCTGCATTATATATCATACCAATTGTTCCTTTTTGTGCACTTCTGCTAGCAAGTTTATCACCAATTTCAGGTTTTCTGTTTTTTCTGGTTCTTACTTTGCAAAATTTGTATCCTTCGCTATTAATATTTGAATAATTCATATCAATATATCCATCGTCATTTGCTTTCATACAAGTGCTATTATCATTATTTGTAGAAATACCATTTACTTTTTTTGGCATAACTTTACCAATTATAATATCATTACCATCAATATATGTATTTTTAGGTACAAACCCGCTTTTATCTAATTTATTATATGAAAATGGTTTTAAATTATTACAATTTTTAGGATAAGTAAATACTTCTTCTTCTCCAGTACTATGATTTTTAGAACACTGATCTCTAAATGCTTTATAATATGTACTAGTAAATAGTCCTCTATCAAGTGATGATTTATTGATCATAACACTATCTTCTTGATTAAATCCAGTGTGTGTCATAATAGCGACAATAGCATTTGTTCCAGAAGGTAATTCATTGCTATGTGTATATTTAGATAATTTAGTACATACAAGTGGTTTTTGAGGATAATTTAAAATATTTGCCATTGTATCAATTCTATTGTTAAAATTGCTCATATAAATTCCTAATGCTTGTTTTCCCATTGCACAATTACTTACAGCAAATCCATTTCCTCCAATAAAACTATGATTATCACTTTCAACCGTAATATCAGAAATTAAAATTTTATTAGAACAAATTTTGTTATTATATGGGATAAAACATATATCATTATTAAATTCAATATTATTATACCATTCATTATATGATTCATATTTAGTTTTTACATTGAAATTATTTTTTTTGATATAACTAATATGATTATCATATTCATATTTGCTAAATAGTTTAATTAATTTATCATTATTATATTTAACATTAATTGTTTTCATGTAATATTCAAGTAATTGAATATTATTTAGATCAATATCATATTTATAATAATATCCTGGTACATTTTTTTTATAATTAATATATTCAATAATTTGTTTTGTATTATAAATATCTTGATCAAATGAATTTGATTTTTCATTATCATAAATATCTATATTTAGATAAGACGATAAGAATTCATTAATAATATGTTCTTCACAATTTAATAACCAAGAAATATCATTACAAAGTTTTTTAATATAAATTACAAACTTAATATCATATATATTGTGTTTGAAACCTAAATATTCTACATCATTCATATATTCTGTTTTATCTTTCTCTTTTTTAAAATTAAGTTGATTAACATAATAATATCCACATAATCTAGCAATAATAGGTAGTTTTTTATTATTATATTTAAGTGGTAATAAATCTAGTTTAGTATAAATATCTTCTTGTGTATTGATTAAAATATTATTAAATATTATATTACTATTGCTTGGATCAACAAATGAATTTATTTTTGTATTCATATAAATACCAACCTTATCATTTTTGATAATATCTTTAACTTCTTTCCAACCTTTATCTGTCATAAATTTATGATCATATGTTGCAGTAATTTTTCTACCTGATATTAAATAAATATCAAATACTGATTTGTCAGTTGCTCTGTTATAATGATTAATAACCTTTGTATGAGAACATACTTTAGTATTAGGATTAAAACAAACAACTTCATCTCCAATTAAAATATCTTTAATCATTTTGTAATTACCATTGCTCATTAAAACTTTTTCAGTTTGACATAAACATTGATAACAATTTCTAGGAGATTGATTATGATCACTAAAAGGAATATTAACACCTAAAATACCATTAATTAAACTTGGATGAATTTCACAATGAGTATAAAATGGTGGATATGAAGTACCTTTCATACCTTTTTTTAATTCATTATAACTCATTGAAATCATTGAATAATTAATTTCATTGGTATCTAGATATTCAATAAATCCTTCTTCTTCAACATCATATTTATGATCTTTAATATTGCAACCGGCACAAGGTGCAATAAATGAATCAAAATTTTTGTCTTTAATGTAATCATCCCAAGTAATATTTTTTTTCTTTAAATAGTTGAATATTCTTAATTCTCTTTCGCCGGTATCTTTATCAATATCAACAATTAAAAGTGGTCTAAACATTCTTCCTGCTTCTGTACTGATAATAATACCTTTGTCTTTGATATTCCATATAATTGAAGTCATTGGATAAATAATACCACAACGTTTATAATGTTTAAGTTTATTGTATAATGTTAATGGATCAGTATGATATCCAATAATATCACCATTAATTTGAACATAAACATTATCTTTATCTCCTAATTTTTTTAGATAATTGGTAATATTTAAAGGATTATTATTAGTTTCTTTTGAAGTGTAATAGTTGTATAAATCATTGAAAATAATTACACCAAAATCAACTAATAATTCTCTAATAAATGTGCTACTCATTAATAAAGAGATATTTGTATTTAATGCCATATTTTTAACAAGTCCAACTGATGCTCCTTCTGGTGTTTCTGCTGGACATATCATACCTAATTGAGAATTATCTAATTTTCTAGGTTGTACAAGTTTGCCATTTTTTTCCATAGACGTATTAATTCTCCTTAGATGTGATAAAGTACTAGCATAAGACATTCTATTTAAAACTTGCGATACCCCTTGTCTAATATTTTGAAAACTACCAATACTTTTAATACCCCAATTACCAGTTGATAAAGAATATTTTAGCCAGGAATCTAATAAAGACTGTTTAAAATATCTATGTACATTATTATCTGTGATAATTTCTGATAAACTAAGAGGTGTATTATTTGATCTCCAAAGATTTAATTCTCTTTCAATAAGTGATTTAATTTCTTTTGTCATTTTACCATAACATTGTCGAAATAAATTACTCATTAAAATACCAGGAGTATCAATTCTCTTATTCATATATGAATCACGATTATCATATGTTTCCATACCTAAATGAATCTTAATCATTTTGCGAATCATATAACCTAAATAAACACCTTTGCGTCTATAACTTTTACCAACGTGAGGAAGAAAATCATTAATAATGTTATTATGTAGTAATTCTAAAGCATCATTACTTTTATTTGCACCTGTCATAATTTTAATTAATAGATTTTCAGCTTGTTCTTTAGTATGAACATCACAAGCATCTTCACAACAAGCCATTAGTTCATCAATTATAGCTTTATTACTTGGATCTTCAATGTCATAAACAATATGTTCAATAATTTCCTTATCACTAATAATTCCAAGAGCCCTAAACATAATAAACACTGGGATCTCATTTCTAATAAATGATGTATTTAGACGAATAATTCTTCCCATATGATTTATTTTACCAGTCATATTAAGACTTGTAGTTTTGGGTGGTAGATAATTATGATCACTCATTGAACGAATTTCTGCATATAATCCATCTGCATTATTGTTTGGTTGAAATACAAGAGTTTTATTTTCGTTAATTCTATCTTGTGAAATTAAAACTTTTTCATTTCCATTAACAATAAAATATCCACCATAATCATACTTACATTCGCTGTTATTTTCTTCTCCGATACCAGGAACAAGATGTAATAAACAAGCTTTTGATCTAATCATAATTGGTATTTTACCAATATATACATTAGGAACTGTTTTATCAAACTTTTCTATTACACCATCGCAATTAATTGATTCAATTACAACGTGAACATTAACATAAAGATTACTTGAATATGTTAAATTATTCATTCTTGCAATATGAGGACTCATAATTGTAATAGTGCCATCGGGTAAGTGATATGATGGTTTAGTTAAAGATGGATTAATAACATTGATGCTAATTTTAAAATTATTATTATTAATCGAATCATTTTTAACTGGGGTGCTGATTTTGATTGGATTAAAACCACTGATAATATGATTTAAGGTAGTATCCAAAAACTTATTATAACTTTCAATTTGATGTTTTACAAGAGGATTTGATGATTCTGAAGAACCTCCTTTTTGAAAATAAATATCAAGAATATCCCAGCAAATATCTTCAATATCATTGATCATTATAATATATATAATTTTATACTTTTAAATAAAAATATTCATTTTTTTTTATTAATAAAAAAAATTAAATAACAGTATAATCATATATATTATTATTACAACATAAACATTTAAAAAGTTCTTTATTATTATTTTCTATATTGTAATTATCATGTAATGAATCTAAACATTCAAAACATATTTTAGTATCTTTATTACATTGATTTAATTTAATTATACTGCCACATTTTTTCAAACACATATTACAATCATTAATATTTGATTCGCATAATGTTTCTAGTTCTTTTTTTGTAAATATTTTGTTTTTTGATAAATATAGTTTTAAATCTTCCATTTTATTAATTTGAAAATAAAAATTATCATTTTTTATATTAGAAGATTATGAATAGTTATAAATTTTACATTTCAAAAACAGAATATATTGATAAAAACGATTATAATAAATTTTTAAAAAATCTTTATAATAATTTAAAAATAGGAAATAATATTTATGATATACCAATATTTTTAAACACTATGTGTAATTGCAATGCCAATAGTTTAACAGATATTAAATTTTTAACAAGTGCAAGCAATGATGTTTATACAGCACGTATAAAGAAAAATTGTATAACAAATTCTACATATTTTAATACAAATGTTAAAAAAATAATATTAAAAGTTTGTAATGGTATAGATGATGACGATGATGAATTTAATGAAATGGAGTGTTTATATGTTGATGAATTGATATCTTCTATATATTTTTCTAAATTAGTTGTCAAAAATATAACATCAAATTTATTATTATTATTTGGATATATGAATAAATGTAGTTTAAATAATAATGAGAAACAATTGTTATTAAACAAAAAAAATGAATCAGCTTTATTCAATAATTATGTAAATGGTGTTGTTTTTAAAGAATTGAAAAACAAGTTAACAATAAGACAAGTTTTTGAATTATTTTATACAATAATATGTTGTTATGCTTCTTATGGTTTTTGTATTTCTGATATTAATTTAGAAAATTTTATGACATCTAAGGATTCTTTTAAAACCTGTATAAAAGTATATGACAAAATTTTTTATTTTCAAACATATGATAGTGTATGTATTATTGATTATCAAACAAACAATACATATGATTCTGTTGTAAATTTAAAAAAATATATTAGAGCTGTTTCAAGATTATTAGATGATAATGTAAAAGAGGAATTATTAAATATAGATAATGATAGATATGACAAGGTTTTAAGACAATTTATAAACTGTAACTGTTTTAAACCTTATTTAATAAGTAGCAAAATTATCAGCTCAGGTTGCAGAAATATTAATTTCGATGTTATATCTAGACCTCTTAGCAAAATTAAAAGTTCTAATAAAAAAACATTTAAAACAAAAAGCAAATTATATAAAACTATAGTTTCTAGAATAAATAAATTTGATTCAAGTATTTTTAAAAATAAAAAAACAAAAACAAAAACTGACACAAGAACCGGTACAAGAACTAGAACAAGAACTGGTACAATAACTAGAACAAGAAGTCAGACAAGAACTGGAGAAAGAACTAAGACAAGAACTAAGACAAGAACTAAGACAAGAACTAAGACAAGAACTGGAACAAGAAACAAAGATACTATTTTACAAAGTATTAATAACAAACCAAAAACTATAAATAAATCTAAATACTAAAATTATTTATAAATCATTTTATATTCAACATCATTTTCATATTCTATTTCAAATTTTCTTTTTGTATAAAAAGATAATAAATAATCAGTTGTCTCTTTGTCTTTATCAATAAATAGATTTATAGGTTTTTTCATAGTTTTAATACAAGTATTTATAATTTTAGTTGCAATTCCAGATCGTCGGTTTTCGATACTTGTACATAATTGATTTAATAAATTATCATAAATTCCAACAAAACCAACAATATTATTTCCCAATATATATATTACTACATTTGTATAATCATTGAATCTATTAACTTTAAAATTATTATCAATTAATTCATTACATTGTATTTTTTGCTCTGTTGTTAAATTATTAACTAAACAAATTGATATCATTATAGTTAATAATAAATAATTATTTTTAAATAATATTAATAAGTATTTCTTTTATTTTTTTGCGAATTTCTTTTCTTTTTTAATGATTCTGAATTAGCATTTCTTAATACTTTATTTCTAGATGATAAAGAACTATTAGCTGAAAAATAACTAGTATTTGTGCTTCTTGTGCTTCCAGTACTTCTAGTTCTTGTACTACTTCCAGTACTTCCAGTACTTCCAGTACTTCCAGTACTTCTTATATTTCTAATTTTTTTAGGAGATAAACTATCACCCATATCCTCAACTTCTTTTAAAGTTCTTGGTGTTAGTCTTGACATCATTTTATGGAATTCTTCATCAAAATCATATTTTTGTTTTGTTTCTGGTTTAATTTTAGTTTCTTTTTTAATAAAAAAAGCAGCACTTCTTTTTAAATTTCCTAATTTTTTTCTTTCTTCTGATACTTTTTTATCATATTCGATAATTTTATTATATTTATCATAAATTTCGTATGCAAATGCTTTTGTTTTATAATTTTTTTTAAAACTATTTGGAAAATTTATTAAATAATCTTTACAACAAGATTCTGTAATTTTTTTTAATAATTCTGTATTATTTTTATCTGAAAAAATATATTTATCTGCCTTATATGCATATACTTTCATATTATGTTTTTTATTTTTTTTTTTTTGAGTATTATCAGAATATCTTTTATTTCTAAACATATACATTAATGTATTAATAGCCATTTTATTTAAATTTTTTTTTGTTTTACCATATAATGTTTTAGGAGGCGAAGGTTTTCTATAAGTAATTGGATTCATAAGTTTAATAGAATTTACAGCTTTTATAAAATCCATATTTAATCTTAATATATAAAGGGAATTTTATTTTTTTATTTAAATGAATAATAATATTTATGAAATTACAAATAAATATGTTTCAATTTATACTGAAATTATTTATAAAATATATTTTATCTATTTGATATATATAATTTATTATTTAGTAAATATTTTGAGAAATCGTTATATCAGATATAATAAAAATAAATTGTTTCTAGAAAATTATATAAAGAATTAATTATATATATATATAATCCATAGGTAATATTTATTTTTATAATAAGTATAGCTCATAATTTTGAGTAAATGTCATCGTGCCCGAGCGGTCTAAGGGGACAGACTTAAGATCTGTTGTGCATAAGCACGCGTGGGTTCGAACCCCACCGATGACACATAAATTTTAAGGCTATATTTATTTTTATTATAATTATTTTTTTATTTAATATATCTCATAATTTTGAGAAAAGTTATTGTGCCCGAGTGGTCTAAGGGGGCAGACTCAAGTTCTGCTGTGCTTCTGCACGCGTGGGTTCAAATCCCACCAATAACATAATTAAATTGATAATAGATATATTATTTATTTTTAATTTTTTTTCTTTTATAATAGCACAATAATGCTGTATTATTATCATTTTCAAGATATTTTTGTTTAAGTATTTTATTACTTGATTTAATAATTTGATTATTTAATGTTGTGATATTTTTATCATTATTAGATTTAATTTTTTTACACATTTTAATTTTATCATTAACTAATTTAGGAATATCTAATTTTATCTTAATATTTGATGTTTTGTCTTGTTTTTTAATAAACTCCCAACCATCAGCATTATTTTTTAATAAAAAGTTATATACTTTAACAGATTTATATAATACTTTATTTTCAAGTTTTTTATCCTTATTTGCATTTATTATTTGTTTGTATGATACATAAACATTAAATTTTTTGTCATATTTAATTTTAGTATATCCAAATGAATTATAGACGTAATGATTTGATACATTAAAAAGTTCTTCATTTGGAGGTATTAGATAATTTACTTTACCTTCAACATTCTCATAATCAGGTTCAGCACCACCTGTTCCACTAACAACAGTTGCTATATTATTATTTAATAATGCTATGTTAAAATTATGAACATCGGCACATAAATACACAGTTTTATATCTATTTAAATTATCTAATAACATTTTCATAATATATAAAGAATTAGGATCAGTATATATATTATCTAATTTATGGAGTTTTCTATTTTTGCTTGCAATTAATGGAGTGTGTCCCGCAACAAATAATAATTTAGGATTATAATATCTTAGTAATTTCAAAATATATGAAACATATGCTAATAATTTTTTATAAGTAATATGTTTGTCGTCAGATCTTGGATATTTTGTTAAAATATAGGTATAATCATCAAATAAATTAGTATTAATATAAATAATATAAATACCTCTATTTAATTCTTTTAAAACTGGTTTATTAATAGCAGTTATAAAATCGATATTATTATTATAAAAATCTGATGTACTAGTATATTGCAAATCTTCTAATGATGGCAGTTTTAATATATTTAGATTATTTGATAATTTATTTACAACATATTTTTGTGTTTTAAGCATACAATCTTTTTTTACAGGATTTATAATATCATCATTGTCCTCGTCGTGATTGCCTAAAATAATATCATATAATTTTGATTTACTAAATAATTTATTATAACCATCTAATAAAACATCAAATGGATAATATTTATATTTACTTTTATTATGAATATATGACTGTGGATACCAGTTATCGCCTAAAATTATAATTAATTTTTCTTTTTCTTTTTTAATTTTACTTAAAACAATGTCTCTATAAATTGGATTTCTATCCCAATTTGTATTACTCCAAGAGCCACAATCTACATCATTCCAACAACCAAACATTATAAATGAATTTAAAATATTATTTTTGTAATTTGATATTAAACTTCTTTTAGATTGATTTATACTTTTTGAAGAATTTCTAGATTTGTTTGAATATCTTGATAAACTATATCTTGATACTCTATATTTTGTATTACTGCGTCTGGATTTGTATCCAGATTTAATTCTTGACAAATTATCCATTGCTATTTAATTAAAATAAATTTTTTTATTAAACAGATTCTAATTCATTAACTCTATCGGTTAGTAAATCTATTTCACTTTGTAATGCTGCAATAGATAAATTTATTTTATTTTGAATATATTCTTCTAAGGATGTATTATTATTTACAGAATAATTATCATCATCAACATCAATTATTGTAATTGAATTTGCTGTTATATCACCATTTACATATAAGTGATTATGCATTGTTACATTATTTTTAACTTCAAGGGTACCATCTATATTAGTATTACCATTAACATCTAGATCTACACTTGGAATCTTTTTAATACCTAATTTGATATCTTTATCTAAAACTATAAAATCGTTTGTTATATTGCTAGCTTCTAATATATTATTATTTGTATCTCTATGATCTACTTTAATAGAAGGACCATCGGCTTGATCATTTACAATATGTATATTTTCTGAACTATAATTTTCTGTATTAATTGTTGTTGTTTTACCTACAATTTCAAGATTGCTTGTTCTTAGTGTACCTTCTATATAAAGATTTTTATCTAAGATAGTATCTTTTTTAACTTTTAATTCACCATCAATAATTTGATAACCATTTACTAAAATATTGCTATTTACTGTTAAATCACGTTTAACCAGTAAGTTTTTGTCTATTTCAGTATCATTATTAACAACTAAATTGCTCATAACTTGTAAATCACGTTTTATTAATTGATTATTATCAACTTGTAAATCTGAATTAATAACTAAATTGCTCATAACTTGTAAGTCACGTTTTACTAATAAGTTATTATCAACTGTCAAGTCATTATTAACTACTAGGTTGCTATTTACAGTTAAATCGCGTTTAACAAATTGATTATTATTAACTATTAAGTTATTATCAACCTGTAAGTTGCTATTTACTGTTAAATCTCGTTTTATTAATTGATTATTATCAATAATTAAATCATTATTAACAATTAAGTTGCTCATAACTAGCAAGTCTCTTCTTATTTTTTGATTTTTATTAACGATTAAGTCATTATTAACTACTAAATTGCTCATAACTTGTAAATCACGTTTAATAAATTGATTATTTTCAACTATTAAGTTATTATTAACTAGTAAGTTGCTATTTACTGTTAGATCGCGTTTTACTAGTTGATTATTATCAATAATTAAATCGTTATTAACTTGTAAATTGCTCATAACTTGTAAATCGCGCTTAACTAATTGATTATTGTGGACATATAAGTCATTATTAATTTCTAAATTACTACTAACATGTATGTCCAATTTAACTAATAAGTTTTTATCTATTGTTAAGTTGTTATTTACTTGTAAATTGTTTATAACTTCGAGATCTTTTTTAACTAATTGATTTTCTTCAACAACTAATGATCCTAATACAACTTGATTATTTTCAACTAATTGATCTCCTTTAACTAAACTAGATCCTTCAATAATTTCATTTTTATTAATATAAAAATCATTATTAATTATTGCCGTTTCTTCAATATAAAGATCACCATTAACATCAAGTTGTGCTTTTGGTATCTTTTTGATACCAAGTTTAAAATCTTTGTCTAAAACTAAAAACTCATTTGTTAAATTGCTAGCTTCTAGTATATGATTATTATCATCTTTATGATCTATTTTAATTGAACTTCCATCTGCTTGATCATTAACTATATGTAAATTTTCAGTTTTATAAGTTTCTGTATCAATAGTTGTAGTTTTTCCTACAACTTCAAGATTGCTTGCTCTTAAAGTTCCTTCTACATAAAGATTTTTATCTAATATAGTATCATGTTTAACTTTAAGTTCACCATCAATAATTTGATATCCATTAACTAAGACATTACTATTAACAACTAGATCTCGTTTAACTAAAAGGTTTTTATCAATCTGTGTATCATTATTAACTTGTAAGTTGCTCATAACTTGTAAATCACGTTTAACAAATTGGTTATTATCAACTATTAAGTCATTATTTACCATTAAGTTGCTCATAACTTGTAAATCACGTTTGATTAATTGATTATTATCAACTACTAAGTTATTATCAACTTGTAAATTGCTCATAACTTGTAAATTGCGTTTTATAAGTTGACTGTTGTCAACAACTAAATCATTATTAATTAATAAGTTAGAACCTATTATTAAATCACGTTTTACTAATTGATTATTATCAACTATGAGATCATTATTAACCAGTAAATTACTCATAACTTGTAAATCACGTTTAATTAATTGATTATTATCAACAACTAAGTCATTATTAACTAATAAATTAGATCCAATTGCTAAATCACGTTTAATAAATTGATTATTATCAACTATTAAGTCATTATTAACTAGTAAATTGCTCATTACTTGTAAATTACGCTTAATTAATTGGTTATTATCAACAGTTAAGTTGTTATTTACTAATAAGTTGCTCATAACTTGTAAATCACGTTTTACTAACTGATTATTGTCAACAACCAAGTTATTATTTACTAACAAGTTGCTGTTAACTTGAAAGTCTAATTTAACTAATAAGTTTTTATCAACGGTTAAACTATTATCTACTTGTAAATTATTCATAACTTGCAAATCTTTTTTAACCAATTCGTTTTCTTCAACGACTAATGAACCCAATACAAGTTGATTATTTTCAACTAATTGATCTCCTTTAACAAGACTTGATCCTTCTATTATTTGATTTTTGTTAACATATAAGTCGTTATTAATGGTTGCAATTTCTTCAATATAAATGTCACCATTAATATCAAGTTGTGCATTTGGTATCTTTTTAATACCTAGTTTAAAATCTTTATCTAAAACTAAAAACTCATTTGTTAAATTACTTGCCTCTAATATATGATTATTATTGTCTCTATGATCAATTTTAATTGAACTTCCATCTGCTTGATCATTAACTATGTGAATATTTTCTGTTTTATAACTTTCGGTATTTATAATTGATCGTTCTCCAACTATTTCAAGATTGCTTGCTCTTATAGTACCTTCTACATAAAGATTTTTATCTAAAATAGTATCTTGTTTAACTTTGAGTTCACCATCTATGATTTGATATCCATTAACCAAAACATTGCTATTAACAATTAAATCACGTTTAACTAAAAGATTTTTATCAATTTTGGCATCATTATTAACAACTAAATTGCTCATAACTTGTAAATTACGTTTAACAAATTGATTATTATCAATTATTAAGTCATTATTTACTAACAAGTTGCTCATAACTTGCAAATCACGTTTTATTAATTGGTTATTATCAACTATAAGGTCATTGTTAACTTGTAAGTTGCTATTTACAGTTAAATCACGTTTTATAATTTGATTATTTTCTACAACCAAGTTATTATTAACTTGTAAGTTGCTATTTACAATTAAATCGCGTTTAATAAGTTGATTATTATCAACTATTAAATTATTATTAACTAATAAATTGCTCATAACTTGAAGATCACGTTTGACTAATTGGTTATTATCAACAACTAAATTATTATTAACTTGTAAGTTGCTATTTACAGTTAGATCGCGTTTAACAAATTGGTTATTATTAACTATTAAGTCATTATTAACTAGTAAATTGCTCATAACTTGTAAATTATTTTTTACTAATAGATTTTTATCTATTTCTACATCATTATTAACAACTAAATTGCTCATAACTTGTAAATCTCGTTTAACTAATTGGTTATTATCAACTATTAAGTCGTTATTAACTAATAAGTTGCTATTAACTTGCAAGTCTAGTTTAACTAATTGATTTTTATCAACAACCAAGTCATTGTTAACTTGCAAATTCTTCATAACTTCGAGATCTTTTCTAACTAATTGGTTTTCTTCAACAACTAAAGTTCCTAATATAAGCTGATTGTTTTCAACTAATTGATCACCTTTAACTAAACTAGATCCTTCAATTATTTGATTTTTGTTAACATAAAGGTCATTGTTAATAGTTGCTGCTTCTTCAATATAAATATCACCATTAATATCAAGTTGTGCTTTTGGTATCTTTTTAATACCAAGTTTAAAATCTTTGTCTAAAACTAAAAACTCATTTGTTAAATTACTTGCTTCTAATATATTATTATTATTGTCTTTGTGATCAATTTTAATCGAACTACCATCAGCTTGATCATTAACTATATGTAAGTTTTCTGTTTTATAAGTTTCGGTATCAATAGTTGTAGTTTTGCCTACAACTTCAAGATTGCTTGCTCTTAAAGTTCCTTCTACATAAAGATTTTTATCTAAAATAGTATCTTTTTTAACCTTAAGTTCACCATCAATAATTTGATATCCATTAACTAAAACATTGCTATTAACAACTAGATCACGTTTAACTAATAGATTTTTATCTATTTCTACATCATTATTAACAACTAAATTGCTCATAACTTGAAGATCGCGTTTGACCAATTGGTTATTATCAACTATTAAGTCATTATTAACAAGTAAGTTGCTATTTACAGTTAAATCACGTTTTATAAACTGGTTATTATCAACTATTAAGTCATTATTAACAACTAAGTTACTATTTATAGTTAAATCACGTTTGACTAATTGATTATTATCAACAACTAAATTATTATTAACTAATAAGTTGGAACCAATTCTTAAATCACGTTTAATTAATTGGTTATTATCAACTACTAAGTCATTATTAACTTGTAAATTACTATTAATAATTAGATTGCGTTTAATTATTTGGTTATTATCAACTATTAAGTCATTATTAACTACTAAATTACTCATTACTTGTAAATCGCGTTTGATAAGTTGGTTATTATCAATTGTTAAGTCATTATTAACTTGTAAATTACTCATAACTCGAAGATTATTTTTAACTAATTGATTATTATCAACTATTAAGTCATTATTAACTATTAAATTGCTCATAACTCGCAAATCGCGTTTAACTAATTGGTTATTATCAACTATTAAGTCATTATTAACTAGTAAGTTGCTCATAACTTGTAAATCCAATTTAACTAATGCATTTTTATCTACTGTTAAGTTGTTATCTACTTGTAAATTGTTCATAACTTCGAGATCTTTTTTAACTAATTGGTTTTCTTCAACAACTAATGAACCTAATATAAGTTGGTTGTTTTCAACTAATTGATCACCTTTAATTAAACTTGATCCTTCAACAATTTGATTTTGATTTAATATAAAATCTTTATCAACTGTTAATGTTCCAGCTATATTATAATCACCTTGTGCAGTTTGTTGACCAGTGACAGTTAATGAACCATCAATGTAAGCATTTCCTAAAACATCTAAATCAGCAATGGGAACCTTTTTGATACCTAATCTAGCATCTTTATCAATTATAATAAATTCATTTGTTAAATTACTAGCTTCGAATATATTGTTATTAATGTCTCTATGGTCTATTTTAATTGAACTACCATCGGCCTGGTCATTAACGATGTGAATATTTTCTGTTTTATAACTTTCAGTATTTATAATTGATCTTTCTCCAACTATTTCAAGATTACTTGCTCTTAAAGTTCCTTCGACATAAAGATTTTTATCTAAAACAGTATCATTTTTAACTTTAAGTTCACCATCTATTATTTGATATCCATTAACCAAAACATTACTATTAACAACTAAATCGCGTTTAACTAATATGTTTTTATCAATTTGAGCATCATTATTTACAACTAAATTGCTCATAACTTGTAAATCACGTTTGACAAATTGGTTATTATCAACTATTAAGTCATTGTTAACTAGCAAGTTGCTCATAATTTGCAAATCGCGTTTTGTAAGTAAATTATTATCAACTATTAAGTTATTATTAACTATCAAGTTGCTCATAACTTGTAAATCCTTTTTAACTAATTGGTTATTATCAACTACTAAGTCATTATTGACTACTAAATTGCTATTAACTTTTAAGTCTGATTTAACTAAAAGATTTTTGTCTATTTGGGTATTATTATTAACAACTAAATTGCTCATAACTTGTAAATCACGTTTAACTAATAAGTTATTATCAAAATGTCCATCATTATTAACAAATAAGTTAGAACCAATTATCAAATCTTGTTTAACTAATTCATTATTATCAACAATTAAGTCATTATTTACTACCAAGTTGCTATTTATAATTAGATCACGTTTTATTAGTTGATTATTATCAACAACCAAGTTATTATTTACAATTAAATTACTATTTACTGTTAAATCACGTTTAACAAGTTGATTATTGTCAATAATTAAGTCATTATTAACTAATAAGTTGCTCATAACTTGCAAGTCCAATTTGACTAAAGCATTTTTATCTACTGTTAAACTATTATCTACTTGTAAATTATTCATAACTTCGAGATCTTTTTTAACCAATTCGTTTTCTTCAACGACTAATGAACCCAATACAAGTTGATTGTTTTCAACTAATTGATCACCTTTAACTAAACTAGATCCTTCTATTATTTGATTTTTATTAACATAAAGGTCATTGTTGATTGTTGTTGTTTCTTCTATATAAAGATCACCATTGACATCTAGTTGTGCTTTAGGAACCTTTTTGATACCAAGTTTAAAATCTTTGTCTAAAACTAAAAATTCATTAGTTAAATTGCTTGCTTCAAGTATATGATTCTTATCATCTCTATGGTCAATTTTAATTGAACTTCCATCTGCTTGATCATTAACTATATGTAAGTTTTCAGTTTTATAAGTTTCTGTATCAATTGTTGTAGTTTTACCTACAACTTCAAGATTACTTGTTCTTAAAGTTCCTTCAACATATAGATTTTTATCTAAAACAGTATCATTTTTAACCTTAAGTTCACCATCTACTATTTGATATCCATTAACTAAAAGATTGCTATTAACAACTAGATCACGTTTAACTAATAGGTTTTTATCTATTTCAGCATCATTGTTAACTATTAAGTTGCTCATTACTTGTAAATCGCGTTTGACTAATTGATTATTATCAACTATTAAGTCATTATTTACTATTAAATTGCTCATAACTTCAAGATCACGTTTAACTAATAGGTTATTATCAACCATTAGGTCATTATTAACTTGTATATTGCTCATAACTTGAAGATCACGTTTGACTAATTGGTTATTATCAATTATTAAGTCATTATTGATAATTAAGTTGCTATTAATAGTTAGATTGCGTTTTATTAATTGATTATTATCTACAACTAAATCGTTATTCACTAATAAATTGCTCATAACTTGAAGATCGCACTTGATTAATTGGTTATTATCAACAACTAAATCATTATTAACTATTAAATTGCTATTTACAATTAAATTACATTTGACTAATTGGTTATTATCAACAACAAGATTATTATTAACTAGCAAGTTGCTCATAACTTCCAAATTACGTTTTACTAATTGGTTATTATCAACTATTAAGTCATTATTAACTTGTAAATTGCTCATAACTTGTAAATCTCGTTTAACAAGTTGATTATTATCAACTATTAAGTTATTATTAACTAATAAGTTGCTATTAACTTGTAAGTCTAATTTAACTAACAAGTTTTTATCAACTGTTAAACTATTATCTACTTGCAAATTGTTCATAACTTCGAGATCTTTTCTAACTAATTGGTTTTCTTCAACAACTAAAGTTCCTAATATAAGTTGATTATTTTCGACTAATTGATCACCTTTAACTAAACTAGATCCCTCGATAATTTGATTTTTATTAACATATAAGTCATTGTTAATAGTTGCAGTTTCTTCAATATAAATATCACCATTAATATCTAGTTGTGCTTTAGGTACCTTTTTGATACCAAGTTTAAAATCTTTGTCTAAAACTAAAAACTCGTTTGTTAAATTACTTGCTTCTAATATATTATAATTATTGTCTCTATGATCAATTTTAATCGAACTACCATCTGCTTGATCATTAACTATATGTAAGTTTTCTGTTTTATAAGTTTCTGTGTCAATTGTTGTAGTTTTACCTACAACTTCAAGATTGCTTGTCCTTAACGTTCCTTCAACATAAAGATTTTTATCTAAAATAGTATCATCTTTAACTTTAAGTTCACCATCTATTATTTGATATCCATTAACTAAGACATTACTATTAACAACTAGATCGCGTTTAACTAATAGATTTTTATCTATTTCAACATCATTATTAACTAATAAGTTGCTCATAACTTGTAAATCACGTTTTACAAATAAGTTATTATTAACTGTTGTATTATTATCAACTACCAAGTTGCTCATAACTTGTAAATCACGTTTTACAAACTGGTTATTGTCAACTATTAAGTCATTATTAACTATTAAGTTGCTATTTACAGTTAAATCACGTTTTATAAGTTGATTATTTTCTACAACTAAATCATTATTAACTAATATGTTAGAACCAATTGTTAAATCACGTTTTATAAATTGATTATTATCTACTATTAAATCATTATTAACCAATAAGTTGCTGTTAATAGTTAGATTACGTTTAATAAATTGATTATTATCTACTATTAAGTTATTATTTACAAATAAGTTGCTCATAACTTGCAAATCCCTTTTAACACATTGATTATTATCAACAATTAAGTCATTATTAACTTGTAAGTTGCTATTAATAGTTAGATTACGTTTTACTAATTGATTATTATCTACAATTAAATCATTATTTACTAACAAGTTGCTCATAACTTGTAAATCGCGTTTTATAAGTTGATTATTATCAACTACTAAATCGTTATTTACTAATAGGTTGCTATTAACTTGTAAATCCAATTTAACTAATGCATTTTTATCAATAACTAAGTTATTATCTACTTGTAAATTGTTCATTACCTGTAAATCTTTTTTAACCAATTCGTTTTCTTCAATAACTAATGATCCTAATATAAGTTGGTTATTTTCAACTAATTGATCGCCTTTAACTAAACTTGATCCTTCAACTATTTGGTTTCGATTTAATATAAAATCTTTATCAACTGTTAATGTTCCTGCAATGTTATAATCACCCTGTGCAGTTTGTTGACCTGTTACAGTTAAAGAACCATCTATGTAAGCATTTCCTAAAACATCAAAATCAGCAATTGGAACCTTTTTAATACCTAGTTTAGCATCTTTATTAATTATAATAAATTCATTTGTTAAATTACTTGCTTCAAATATATGGTTGTTAATGTCTCTGTGATCTATTTTAATTGAACTTCCATCTGCTTGATCATTAACTATATGAATATTTTCAGTTTTATAACTTTCAGTATTTATAATTGAACGTTCTCCAACAATTTCCAGATTACTTGCTCTTAAAGTTCCTTCTACATAAAGATTTTTATCTAAAATAGTATCATTTTTAACTTTTAGTTCACCATCAATAATTTGATATCCATTAATTAAAAGATTGCTATTAACAATAAGATCACGTTTAACTAATAGGTTTTTATCTATTTCAACATCATTATTAACTAATAAGTTGCTCATAACTTGTAAATCACATTTGACCAATTGGTTATTATCAACAACAAGATTATTATTAACTAGCAAGTTGCTCATAATTTGTAAATCACGTTTTACTAATTGGTTATTATCAACTATTAAGTCATTATTAACTATTAAATTACTATTTACAGTTAAATCACGCTTTACTAATTGATTATTATTAACAACGAGATTATTATTAACAAATAAGTTAGAGCCAATTGCTAAATCACGTTTTACTAATTGATTATTATCAACTGTTAAATCGTTATTCACTAATAAATTGCTCATAACTTGTAAATCGCGTTTGACAAGTTGATTATTTTCTACTACTAAATCATTATTAACCAATAAGTTAGAACCTATTGTTAAATCGCGTTTGACAAGTTGATTATTATTAACAATTAAATTATTGTTAACTAATAAATTGCTATTTACAGTTAAATCGCGTTTTACTAGTTGATTATTATCAACAACTAAGTCGTTATTAACTATTAAATTGCTATTCACTGTAATATTACGTTTTACAAGTTGATTATTATAGACTACAAGATCATTATTTACTAATAAGTTGCTATTAACTTGTAAGTCTAATTTAACTAATGCATTTTTATCTACTGTTAAGTCGTTATTTACTTGTAAATTGTTCATAACTTCGAGATCTTTTTTAACTAATTCATTTTCTTCTACGACTAAAGTTCCTAATATAAGTTGATTGTTTTCAACTAATTGATCACCTTTAATTAAACTAGATCCTTCTATTATTTGATTTTTGTTAACATATAAGTCATTGTTAATAATGGCAGTTTTTTCTATATAAAGATCACCATTAACATCTAGTTGTGCTTTAGGAACCTTTTTGATACCAAGTTTAAAATCTTTATCTAAAACTAAAAACTCATTAGTTAAATTGCTTGCTTCTAATATATGATTGTTATCATCTTTATGATCTATTTTAATTGAACTTCCATCTGCTTGATCATTAACTATATGTAAGTTTTCAGTTTTATAAGTTTCTGTATCAATTGTTGTAGTTTTACCTACAACTTCAAGATTACTTGCTCTTAAAGTTCCTTCAACATATAGATTTTTATCTAAAATAGTATTGTCTTTAACTTTAAGTTCACCATCAATAATTTGATAACCATTAACTAAGACATTACTATTAACAACTAGATCGCGCTTAACTAATAAGTTTTTATCTATTTCAGCATCATTATTAACTATTAAGTTGCTCATTACTTGTAAATCGCGTTTGACTAATTGGTTATTATCAACTATTAAGTCATTATTAACTAGTAAGTTGCTCATAACTTGCAAATCACGTTTAACAAATTGATTATTATCAACAATTAAGTTATTATTTACTTGTAAGTTGCTCATAACTTGTAAATCACGTTTTACTAATTGATTATTTTTAACAACTAAATGATTATTAACTATTAAGTTGCTCATAACTTGTAAATTTCTTTTAACAAGTTGATTATTATCAACTATTAAATCATTATTAACTTGTAAGTTGCTCATAACTTGCAAATCACGTTTAATAAGTTGATCATTATCTACAACTAAATTGTTATTAATAAACAAGTTGCTCATAACTTGCAAATCACGTTTGATAAGTTGGTTATTATCAACAACTAGATTATTGTTAATTAGTAAGTTGCTATTTACAGTTAAATCTCGTTTTACTACTTGATTATTGTCAATAACCAAGTTATTATTTACAATTAAATTACTATTTACTATTAAATCACGTTTTACTAGTTGATTATTATAGACTACAAGATCATTATTAACTAATAAGTTGCTATTAACCTGCAAGTCTAATTTAACTAATAAGTTTTTATCAACAACTAAGTCATTATTAACTTGTAAATTATTCATAACTTCTAAATCTTTTTTAACTAATTGGTTTTCTTCAACAACCAATGAACCTAATACAAGTTGATTGTTTTCAACTAATTGATCACCTTTAATTAAACTAGATCCTTCTATTATTTGATTTTTGTTAACATAAAGGTCATTATTAATAATAGCACTTTCTTCTATGTAAATATCACCATTAACATCTAGTTGTGCTTTAGGAACCTTTTTGATACCTAGTTTAAAATCTTTATCTAAAACTAAAAATTCATTTGTTAAATTACTTGCTTCTAATATATGATTATTATTGTCTCTATGATCAATTTTAATCGAACTACCATCAGCTTGATCATTAACAATATGTAAGTTTTCTGTTTTATAAGTTTCAGTATCAATTGTTGTAGTTTTACCTACAACTTCGAGATTGCTTGCTCTTAAAGTTCCTTCTACATAAAGATTTTTATCTAAAACAGTATCTTGTTTAACTTTAAGTTCACCATCTATAATTTGATACCCATTAACTAAAACATTACTATTAACAACTAGATCACGTTTAACTAATAGATTTTTATCTATTTCTACATCATTATTAATTAATAAGTTGCTCATAACTTGTAAATCGCGTTTTACAAGTAGATTATCATCAACAATTAAGTCATTATTAACAATTAAGTTGCTCATAACTTGTAAATCACGTTTAACTAATTGATTATTGTCAACTATTAAGTCATTATTAACTATCAAGTTGCTATTTACAGTTAAATCACGTTTTATAAGTTGACTGTTGTCAACAACTAAATCATTATTAATTAATAAGTTAGAACCAATTCTTAAATCACGTTTTACAAACTGGTTATTATCAACTATTAAGTCATTATTAACTTGCAAATTACTATTAATAGTTAGATTACGTTTAATAAATTGATTATTATCAACTATTAAGTCATTATTTACAAATAAGTTGCTCATAACTTGTAAATCACGTTTAACTAATTGGTTATTATCTACAACTAAATCATTATTTACTTGTAAATTGCTATTTATAGTTAAATCGCGTTTTATAAGCTGATTATTATCAACAATTAAATCATTATTTATTATTAAGTTGCTATTTACGGTTAAATCACGTTTTATAAGTTGATTATTATCAACAACTAAATCGTTATTTACTAATAGGTTGCTATTAACTTGTAAGTCTAATTTAACTAATGCATTTTTATCAATTATTAACTCATTATCAACTTGTAAATTGTTCATAACGTGTAAATCTTTTTTAACAAATTGGTTTTCTTCAACAACTAATGATCCCAAAATAAGTTGGTTATTTTCAACTAATTGATCTCCCTTAATTAAACTTGATCCTTCAACTATTTGATTTCGGTTTAATATAAAATCTTTATCAACTGTTAATGTTCCAGCTATATTGTAATCACCTTGTGCAGTTTGTTGACCAGTAACAGTTAATGAACCATCTATGTAAGCATTTCCTAAAACATCAAAATCAGCAATGGGAACCTTTTTAATACCAAGTTTAACATCTTTATCAATTATAATAAATTCATTTGTTAAATTACTTGCTTCAAATATATGGTTGTTAATGTCTCTATGGTCTATTTTAATTGAACTTCCATCGGCTTGATCATTAACTATATGAATATTTTCTGTTTTATAAGTTTCAGTATCAATAGTTGTAGTTTTACCTACAACTTCAAGATTGCTTGCTCTTAAAGTACCTTCAACATAAAGATTTTTATCTAAAATAGTATCGTCTTTAACCTTAAGTTCACCATCAATAATTTGATATCCATTAACTAAGACATTACTATTAACAACTAGATCACATTTAACTAATAGGTTTTTATCTATTTTAGTATCATTATTTACAACTAGATTGCTCATAACTTGTAAATCACGTTTGACTAATTGATTATTATTAACTATTAAGTCATTATTAACTAGCAAGTTGCTCATAACTTGGAGATCACGTTTAATTAATTGGTTGTTATCAACAATTAAGTTATTATTAACTTGTAAGTTGCTATTTACAATTAAATCGCGTTTTACTAATTGATTATTATTAACAACAAGATCATTATTAATTAATAAGTTAGAACCAATTGCTAAATCGCGTTTTATTAATTGATTATTATCAATAATTAAGTCATTATTAACTTGTAAGTTACTGTAAATAGTTAAATTACGTTTAATTAATTGATTATTATCAACAACCAAGTTATTATTTACTACCAAGTTGCTATTTACAGTTAAATCACGTTTAACAAATTGATTATTATCAACTATTAAGTTATTATTAACTAGTAAATTGCTATTTATAGTTAAATCACGTTTAACTAATTGGTTATTATTAACTATTAAGTCATTATTAACTTGTAAGTTGCTATTTACTGTTAAATCACGTTTTACTAGTTGATTATTATCGACAACTAGATCATTATTAACTAGTAAGTTGCTATTAACTTGTAAGTCTAATTTAACTAATAAGTTTTTATCAACTGTTAAGTCGTTATCAACTTGTAAATTGTTCATAACTTCGAGATCTTTTTTAACTAATTCATTTTCTTCAACGACTAAAGTTCCCAATACAAGTTGATTGTTTTCAACTAGTTGATCTCCTTTAACTAAACTGGACCCTTCAATTATTTGATTTTTGTTAACATATAAATCATTGTTAATAGTTGCTGTTTCTTCAATGTAAAGATCACCATTAACATCTAGTTGCGCTTTTGGTACCTTTTTGATACCAAGTTTAAAATCTTTATCTAAAACTAAAAATTCATTTGTTAAATTACTTGCTTCTAATATATGATTGCTATCATCTTTATGATCTATTTTAATTGAACTTCCATCAGCTTGATCATTAACTATATGTAAGTTTTCAGTTTTATAAGTTTCAGTATCAATAGTTGTAGTTTTACCTACCACTTCAAGATTGCTTGCTCTTAAAGTACCTTCAACATAAAGATTTTTATCTAAAATAGTATCGTCTTTAACTTTGAGTTCACCATCAATAATTTGATATCCATTAACTAAGACATTACTATTAACAACTAGATCTCGTTTAACTAAAAGGTTTTTATCAATCTGTGTATCATTATTAACTTGTAAGTTGCTCATTACTTGTAAATCACGTTTCACAATTTGGTTATTATCAACTGTTAAGTTATTATTGATCATTAAGTTGCTCATAACTTGCAAATCACGTTTGACAATATGATTATTATCAACTACTAAATCATTATTAACTACTAAATTGCTATTCACAGTTAAATCACGTTTTATAAGTTGATTATTTTCTATAACTAAATCGTTATAAACTAATAAGTTAGAACCTATTGTTAAATCGCGTTTTATAAGTTGATTATTATTAACAATTAAATCGTTATTAACTTGTAAGTTGCTCATAACTTCTAAATTACGTTTAATTAATTGATTATTATCAACAACTAAATCATTATTAACAACTAAATTACTATTTACTGTTAAATCACGTTTAACAAGTTGGTTATTATCAACAACAAGACTATTATTAACTTGTAAGTTGCTATTTACAGTTAAATCACGTTTAACTAATTGGTTATTATCAACTATTAAGTCGTTATTTACTATTAAGTTGCTATTTACAGTTAAATCACGTTTAACTAATTGATTATTATTAACTATTAAGTCATTATTTACTAATAAGTTGCTATTAACTTGTAAGTCTAATTTAACTAATGCGTTTTTATCTACCGTTAACTCATTATCTACTTGTAAATTATTCATAACTTCGAGATCCTTTCTAACTAATTGGTTTTCTTCAACAACTAATGAACCTAGTATAATTTGGTTATTTTCAACCAAATGATCTCCTTTAATTAAACTAGATCCTTCAATAACTTGATTTTTATTAACATATAAATCATTGTTAATAATGGCAGTTTCTTCTATGTAAATATCACCATTAACATCTAGTTGTGCTTTAGGAACCTTTTTTATACCAAGTTTAAAATCTTTATTTAAAATTAAAATATCATTAGTTAAATTGCTAGCTTCTAATATATTATTGTTATCATCCCTATGTTCAATCTTAATTGAACTTCCATCTGCTTGATCATTAACTATATGTAAGTTTTCTGTTTTATAAGTTTCTGTGTCAATAGTTGTAGTTTTACCTACAACTTCAAGATTGCTTGCTCTTAAAGTACCTTCAACATATAGATTTTTATCTAAAATAGTATCGTCTTTAACTTTAAGTTCACCATCAATAATTTGATAACCATTAACTAAAATATTACTATTAACAACTAGATCACGTTTAACTAATAGATTTTTATCAATTTGAGCATCATTATTAACAACTAAATTGCTCATAACTTGTAAATCACGTTTAACTAATTGATTGTTATCAACTATTAAGTCATTATTCACAAATAAGTTGCTCATTATTTGCAAATCACGTTTAACAAATTGATTATTATTAACTATTATGTCATTATTAACTACTAAATTGCTAGTTACAGTTAAATTACGTTTGACTAACTGATTATTATCAACTATTAAGTCATTATTCACAAATAAGTTGCTCATAACTTGCAAATCCCGTTTTACAAATTGGTTATTATTAACTACTAAGTCATTATTAACTTGTAAATTGCTCATAACTTCTAAATCGCGTTTAATTAATTGATTATTATCAACAACTAAATCATTATTAACTAATAAGTTGCTCATAACTTGCAAATCACGTTTTACAAATTGGTTATTATCAACTACTAAGTCATTATTAACTTGTAAGTTGCTATTAATAGTTAGATTGCGTTTAATTAATTGATTTTTATCTACAACTAAATCGTTATTTACTAGCAAGTTGCTCATAACTTGAAGATCGCGTTTTACAAGTTGATTATTATAGACAATTATATCATTATTAACTAATAAGTTGCAATTAACTTGTAAATCTAATTTAACTAATGCATTTTTATCTATTGTTAACTCGTTATCAACTTGTAAATTGTTCATTACCTGTAAATCTTTTTTAACCAATTCGTTTTCTTCAACAACTAATGATCCCAAAATAAGTTGGTTGTTTTCAACTAATTGGTTGCCTTTAACTAAACTCGATCCTTCAACAATTTGATTTCGATTTAATATAAAATCTTTGTCAACTGTTAATGTTCCTGCTATGTTGTAGTCGCCTTGTGCTGTCTGATCTCCAGTTACAGTTAAGGAACCATCTATATAAGCATTTCCCAAAACATCTAAATCGGCAATCGGAACCTTTTTGATACCTAATTTAACATCTTTATCAATAATGATAAATTCATTTGTTAAATTACTTGCTTCAAATATATGATTATTATTGTCCCTGTGATCAATTTTAATTGAACTACCATCAGCTTGATCATTAACTATATGAATATTTTCTGTCTTATAACTTTCAGTATTTATAATTGATCTTTCTCCAACTATCTCAAGGTTGCTTGCTCTTAAAGTTCCTTCAACATAAAGATTTTTATCTAAAATAGTATCTTGTTTAACTTTAAGTTCACCATCTATAATTTGATATCCATTAACTAAAACATTACTATTAACAACTAGATCACGTTTAACTAATAGGTTTTTATCTATTTCTACATCATTGTTAACTATTAAGTTGCTCATAACTTGTAAATCGCGCTTAACAAGTTGGTTGTTATCAACTATTAAATCATTATTAACAAGTAAGTTGCTCATAACTTGTAAATCACGCTTAACAAGTTGGTTATTATCAACTATTAGGTCATTATTAACTACTAAGTTGCTATTTACAGTTAAATCACGTTTTATAAATTGATTATTATTAACTATTAAATCATTATTAACTAATAAGTTAGAACCTATTGTTAAATCACGTTTTACTAATTGATTATTATCAACTATTAAGTCATTATTAACTTCTAAGTTACTGTTAATAGTTAAATTACGTTTAACTAATTGATTATTATCAACAACTAAGTTATTATTTACTACTAAGTTGCTATTTACAATTAAATCACGTTTTACAAGTTGATTATTACCAACAACTAAGTTATTATTTACGACTAAATTGCTATTTACAGTTAAATCACGTTTAACTAATTGGTTATTATCAACTATTAAGTCGTTATTTACTATTAAGTTGCTATTTACAGTTAAATCGCGTTTGACTAATTGGTTATTATCAACAACCAAATCATTATTAACTAGTAAGTTGCTATTAACTTGTAAATCTAATTTAACAAATGCGTTTTTATCAACAACTAAGTCATTATCAACTTGTAAATTGTTCATAACTTCGAGATCTTTTTTAACTAATTCATTTTCTTCAACGACTAAAGTTCCTAATATAAGTTGATTATTTTCAACTAATTGATCACCTTTAATTAAACTATATCCTTCTATTATTTGATTTTTGTTAACATAAAGGTCATTATTAATTGTTGCTGTTTCTTCAATATAAAGATTACCGTTAATATCAAGTTGTGCTTTAGGAATCTTTTTGATACCAAGTTTAAAATCTTTATCTAAAACTAAAAACTCATTAGTTAAATTACTTGCTTCTAATATATGATTATTTTCATCTCTATGATCAATTTTAATTGATGAACCATCTGCTTGATCATTAATAATATGTAAGTTTTCAGTTTTATAAGTTTCAGTATCAATAGTTGTAGTTTTACCTACAACTTCAAGATTACTTGTTCTTAAAGTTCCTTCAACATAAAGATTCTTATCTAAAACAGTATCATTTTTAACTTTGAGTTCACCATCTATAATTTGATAACCATTAACTAAAATATTACTATTAACAATTAAATCACTTTCAACTAATAGATTTTTATTTATTATAACATCATTATTAACTAATAAGTTGCTCATAACTTGTAAATCGCGTTTGACTAATTGGTTATTATCAACTATTAAGTCATTATTAACTAGTAAGTTGCTCATAACTTGCAAATCACGTTTAACTAATTGATTATTGTTAACTATTAAGTCATTATTTACTTGTAAGTTGCTCATAACTTGTAAATCACGTTTTACTAATTGGTTATTATCAACAACTAAATCATTATTAACTATTAAGTTGCTCATAACTTGTAAATTTCTTTTAACAAGTTGATTATTATCAACTATTAAGTCATTATTAACTTGTAAGTTGCTCATAACTTGTAAATCACGTTTAATAAGTTGATTATTATCAACTATTAAGTCTTTATTAACAAATAAATTACTATTTACTATTAAATCACGTTTAACAAATTGATTATTATCAACAACAAGATTATTATTAACTAGTAAGTTGCTATTTACGGTTAAATCGCGTTTTATTACTTGATTATTGTCAACAACCAAGTTATTATTTACAATTAAATTACTATTTACTATTAAATCGCGTTTTACTAGTTGATTATTATAGACAATAAGATCATTATTAACTAGTAAGTTGCTATTAACTTGTAAATCTAATTTAACTAATAAGTTTTTATCAACAACTAAGTCATTATTAACTTGTAAATTATTCATAACTTCTAAATCTTTTTTAACTAATTGGTTTTCTTCAACAACTAAACTTCCTAATATAAGTTGATTGTTTTCAACTAATTGATCACCTTTAATTAAACTAGATCCTTCTATTATTTGATTTTTGTTAACATAAAGATCATTATTAATTATGGCACTTTCTTCAATATAAATGTCACCATTAATATCAAGTTGTGCTTTCGGAACCTTTTTAATACCAAGTTTAAAATCTTTATCTAAAACTAAAAACTCATTAGTTAAATTACTAGCTTCTAATATATGATTATTATCATCCCTATGGTCAATTTTAATTGATGAACCATCTGCTTGATCATTAACTATATGTAAGTTTTCAGTTTTATAAGTTTCTGTATCAATAGTTGTGGTTTTGCCAACAACTTCAAGATTGCTTGCTCTTAAAGTTCCTTCAACATAAAGATTTTTATCTAAAATAGTATCTTGTTTGACTTTAAGTTCACCATCTATAATTTGATATCCATTAACTAAAACATTACTATTAACAACTAGATCACGTTTAACTAATAGGTTTTTATCTATTTCTACATCATTATTAACAACTAAATTGCTCATAACTTGAAGATCGCGCTTAACAAGTTGGTTGTTATCAACTATTAAATCATTATTAACTAGTAAGTTGCTCATAACTTGCAAATCACGTTTAACTAATTGATTATTGTCAACTATTAAGTCATTATTAACTATTAAGTTGCTAATAACTTGTAAATCTCGTTTGACTAATTGGTTATTATATACTACAAGATCATTATTAACTAATAAGTTGCTCATAACTTGCAAATCACGTTTAACTAATTGATTATTGTCAACTATTAAGTCATTATTAACTATTAAGTTGCTAATAACTTGTAAATCTCGTTTAACTAATTGGTTATTATAGACTACAAGATCATTATTAACAAATAAGTTGCTCATAACTTGCAAATCACGTTTTACAAATTGGTTATTATCAACTATTAAGTCGTTATTAACTTGTAAATTACTATTTACAACAAGATTATTTTTAACTAATTGGTTTTTATCTACAACTAAATCATTATTTACTAATAAGTTGCTCATAACTTGTAAATCACGTTTTATAATTTGATTATTATCAACTACTAAATCGTTATTTACTAATAGGTTGCTATTAACTTGTAAGTCTAATTTAACTAATGCATTTTTATCTATTGTTAACTCGTTATCAACTTGTAAATTGTTCATTACCTGTAAATCTTTTTTAACCAATTCATTTTCTTCAACAATTAATGATCCCAATACAAGTTGGTTGTTTTCAACTAATTGATCTCCTTTAACTAAACTTGATCCTTCAACTATTTGGTTTCGATTTAATATAAAATCTTTATTAACTGTTAATGTTCCTGCAATATTGTAATCACCTTGTGCAGTTTGATCTCCTGTCACAGTTAATGAACCATCTATATAAGCATTTCCCAAAAGATCAAAATCAGCAATGGGAACCTTTTTAATTCCTAATTTAACATCTTTATCAATTATGATAAATTCATTTGTTAAATTACTTGCTTCTAATATATGATTATTAATATCTCTATGGTCTATTTTAATTGAACTACCATCGGCCTGGTCATTAACGATGTGAATATTTTCTGTTTTATAACTTTCAGTATTTATAATTGATCGTTCTCCAACTATTTCAAGATTACTTGCTCTTAAAGTTCCTTCGACATAAAGATTTTTATCTAAAACAGTATCTTTTTTAACTTTAAGTTCGCCATCTACTATTTGATATCCATTAACCAAAACATTACTATTTACTACTAGATCACGTTTAATTAAAAGATTTTTATCTATTTCTACATCATTATTAACAACTAAATTGCTCATAACTTGTAAATCGCGCTTAACAAGTTGGTTATTATCAACTATTAAATCATTATTTACTATTAAGTTGCTCATAACTTGCAAATCACGTTTAATAAGTTGGTTATTATAGACTACAAGATCATTATTAACTACTAAGTTGCTATTTACAGTTAAATCACGTTTTACTAATTGATTATTATTAACAACTAAATCATTATTAACTAATAAGTTAGAACCAATTGCTAAATCACGTTTTACTAATTGATTATTATCAACTGTTAAATCGTTATTTATTAATAAATTACTATTAATAGTTAGATTACGTTTAATTAATTGATTATTATCAACAACTAAGTTATTATTTACTACTAAGTTGCTCATAACTTGAAGATCACATTTAACTAGTTGGTTATTATCAACAATTAAGTCATTATTTACTATCAAGTTGCTATTTACAATTAGATCACGTTTTATTAGTTGATTATTATCAACAACCAAGTTATTATTTACAATTAAATTACTATTTACAGTTAAATCACGTTTAACAAGTTGATTATTGTCAACAATTAAGTCATTATTGACTAATAAGTTGCTATTAACTTGTAAGTCCAATTTGACTAAAGCATTTTTATCTATTGTTAAACTATTATCTACATGTAAATTATTCATAACTTGCAAATCTTTTTTAACCAATTCGTTTTCTTCAACGACTAATGAACCTAATACAAGTTGATTATTTTCGACTAATTGATCACCTTTAACTAAACTAGACCCTTCTATTATTTGATTTTTATTAACATAAAGGTCATTGTTAATAGTAGCAGTTTCTTCGATGTAAATATCACCATTAACATCAAGTTGAGCATTAGGAATCTTTTTAATACCCAATTTAAAATTATTATCTAAAATTAAAAACTCATTTGTTAAATTGCTAGCTTCTAATATATGATTGTTATTATCTTTGTGATCAATTTTAATTGATGAACCATCTGCTTGATCATTAACTATATGTAAGTTTTCTGTTTTATAAGTTTCTGTATCAATAGTTGTTGTTTTTCCTACAACTTCAAGATTGCTTGCTCTTAAAGTTCCTTCTACATAAAGATTTTTATCTAAAATAGTATCATTTTTAACCTTAAGTTCACCATCAATAATTTGATAACCATTAACTAAAAGATTGCTATTAACAATTAGATCACGTCTAACTAAAAGGTTTTTATCTATTTCAACATCATTATTAACTATTAAGTTGCTCATAACTTGTAAATCCCGTTTGACTAATTGGTTATTATCAACAATTAAATCATTATTTACCATTAAGTTGCTCATAACTTGAAGATCACGTTTAACTAAAAGGTTATTGTCAACTATTAGGTCATTATTAACTATTAAATTGCTATTTACAGTTAAATCACGTTTCACAAGTTGATTATTATCAACAATTAAATCATTATTAACCTGTAAATTACTCATAACATCTAAGTTTCTTTTTATAATTTGGTTATTATCAACAATTAAATCATTATTAACTAGCAAGTTGCTATTTACAGTTAAATCACGTTTGACAAGTTGATTATTATCAACAATTAAATCATTATTAACTTGTAAATTACTCATAACCTGTAAATTCCTTTTAACAAATTGATTATTATTAACAACTAAATCATTATTTACTAATAAATTACTCATAACTTGAAGATCTTTTTTAACTAATTGATTATTATCAATTATCAAATTATTATTGACCAATAAATTACTCATAACTTGCAAGTCGCGTTTTATCATTTGATTATTATAGACAATAACATCATTATTAACTAATAAGTTGCTATTAACTTGTAAGTCTAATTTAACTAACAAGTTTTTATCAACAACTAAGTCATTATTTACTTGTAAATTGTTCATAACTTGAAGATCTTTTTTAACCAATTCGTTTTCTTCAACAACTAATGATCCCAATATAAGTTGGTTGTTTTCAACTAATTGATCTCCTTTAACTAAACTGGATCCTTCAATAACTTGATTTTTATTAACATAAAGGTCATTATTAATAATGGCACTTTCTTCAATATAAAGATCACCATTAACATCTAGTTGTGCTTTTGGTACCTTTTTAATACCTAGTTTAAAATCTTTATCTAAAACTAAAAACTCATTAGTTAAATTGCTTGCTTCTAATATATGATTGTTATCATCCCTATGGTCTATTTTAATTGAACTTCCATCAGCTTGGTCATTAACTATGTGAATATTTTCTGTTTTATAACTTTCAGTATTTATAATTGATCGTTCTCCAACTATTTCAAGATTACTTGCTCTTAAAGTTCCTTCGACATAAAGATTTTTATCTAAAATAGTATCTTTTTTAACTTTAAGTTCGCCATCTACTATTTGATATCCATTAACCAAAACATTACTATTTACTACTAGATCACGTTTAATTAAAAGGTTTTTATCAATTTGAGTATCATTATTAACAACTAAGTTGCTCATAACTTGTAAATCGCGCTTAACAAGTTGGTTGTTATCAACTATTAAATCATTATTAACAAGTAAGTTGCTCATAATTTGTAAATCACGTTTTACAAACTGGTTATTATCAACTATTAAGTCATTATTGACAACTAAGTTGCTATTTACAGTTAAATCACGTTTTATAAGTTGATTATTATTAACAACTAAATCATTATTAACTAATAAGTTAGAACCAATTCTTAAATCACGTTTTACTAATTGATTATTATCAACTACTAAGTCATTATTAACTTGCAAATTACTATTAATTGTTAGATTACGTTTAATAAGTTGATTATTATCAACAACTAAGTCATTATTAACTAATAAATTAGATCCAATTACTAAATCACGTTTAATTAATTGATTATTGTCAACTATTAAGTCATTATTTACTTGTAAGTTGCTATTTACAGTTAAATCACGTTTTACTAATTGGTTATTATCAACAACCAAGTTATTATTTACTAGCAAGTTGCTCATAACTTGAAGATCACGTTTTACAAATTGATTATTATAAACAATTAGATCATTATTAACTAGTAAGTTGCTATTAACGTGTAAGTCTAATTTAACTAATGCATTTTTATCTATTGTTAAGTCGTTATCAACTTGTAAATTGTTCATTACCTGTAAATCTTTTTTAACCAATTCATTTTCTTCAACAACTAATGAACCTAATACAAGTTGATTGTTTTCAACTAATTGATCTCCTTTAATTATACTTGATCCTTCAATTATTTGATTTTTATTAACATAAAGGTCATTATTAATTATAGCAGTTTCTTCAATATAAAGATCCCCATTAACATCTAGTTGTGCTTTAGGTACCTTTTTAATACCTAGTTTAACATCTTTGTCTAAAATTAAAAACTCATTAGTTAAATTACTTGCTTCTAATATATGATTATTATTGTCTTTGTGATCAATTTTAATCGAACTATCATCAGCTTGATCATTAACTATATGTAAGTTTTCAGTTTTATAAGTTTCTGTGTCAATAGTTGTAGTTTTACCTACAACTTCAAGATTGCTTGCTCTTAAAGTACCTTCGACATAAAGATTTTTATCTAAAATAGTATCATCTTTAACTTTAAGTTCGCCATCTATTATTTGATATCCATTAACTAAAACATTACTATTAACAACAAGATCACGTTTAATTAAAAGGTTTTTATTAATTTGAGCATCATTATTAACAACTAAATTGCTCATAACTTGTAAATCGCGTTTTACTAATTGATTATTATCAACTACTAAGTCATTATTTACCATTAAGTTGCTCATAACTTGAAGATCACGTTTAACTAAAAGGTTATTGTCGACTATTAGGTCATTATTTACAACTAAGTTGCTATTTACAGTTAAACCACGTTTCACAAGTTGATTATTATCAACAATTAAATCATTATTAACTTGTAAATTACTCATAACTTGTAAGTTTCTTTTAATAAATTGGTTATTATCAACAATTAAGTCATTATTAATAACTAAGTTGCTCATAACTTGTAAATCACGTTTAACTAATAAGTTGTTTTCAAATATACCATTATTATTTACTTGTAAATTGCTATTTATAGTAAGATCCTTTTTAATTAATTGGTTATTATCAACAACTAAGTCATTATTTACAACTAAATTGCTATTTACAGTTAAATCACGTTTTATAAGTTGATTTTTATCAACAACCAAATCATTATTAACAATTAAGTTGCTCATAACTTTGAGATCCTTTTTAACAAGTTGATTATTATCAACAATTAAGTCATTATTAACTAACAAATTGCTCATAACTTGCAAGTCCAATTTAACTAATGCATTTTTATCTATTGTTAACTCGTTATCTACTTGTAAATTGTTCATAACTTGAAGATCCTTTCTAACTAATTCGTTTTCTTCAACAACTAATGATCCTAATATAAGTTGGTTGTTTTCAACTAATTGATCACCTTTAACTAAACTTGATCCTTCAATTATTTGATTTTTATTAACATAAAGGTCATTGTTAATTGTTGCAACTTCTTCAATATAAAGATTTCCATTAACATCAAGTTGTGCTTTTGGTACCTTTTTGATACCTAGTTTAAAATCGTTATCTAAAACTAAAAACTCATTTGTTAAATTACTTGCTTCTAATATATGATTATTATTGTCTCTGTGATCAATTTTAATCGAACTACCATCTGCTTGATCATTAACAATATGTAAGTTTTCAGTTTTATAAGTTTCGGTATCAATTGTTGTAGTTTTACCAACAACTTCAAGATTGCTTGTTCTTAAAGTTCCTTCAACATAAAGATTTTTATCTAAAATGGTATCGTCTCTAACCTTAAGTTCACCATCAATAATTTGATAACCATTAACTAAAACATTACTATTAACAACTAGATCACGTTTAACTAATAGGTTTTTATCTATTTCAACATCATTATTAACTAATAAGTTGCTCATAACTTGTAAATCACGTTTTACTAATTGATTATTATCAACTACTAAGTCATTATTTACCATTAAGTTGCTCATAACTTGAAGATCGCGTTTTACTAATAAGTTATTATCAAATTGACCGTTATCATTTACCTTCAAGTTGCTCATAACTTCTAAATCGCGTTTTACTAATTGGTTATTATCAACAACTAAATCATTATTAACTATTAAGTTGCTATTAACTTGTAAATTTCTTTTAACAAGTTGATTATTATCAACTATTAAATCATTATTAACTTGTAAGTTGCTCATAACTTGCAAATCACGTTTTATTAGTTGATTATTATCAACAACTAAGTCATTATTCACTATTAAGTTACTATTGATAGTTAGATTACGTTTAATTAATTGATTGTTATCAACAATTAAGTCATTATTAACAAGTAAGTTGCTATTAACAGTTAAATCACGTTTTATAAGTTGATTATTATCAACAACTAAGTTATTATTTACAATTAAATTACTATTTACCGTTAGATCACGTTTTACTAGTTGATTATTATAGACAACAAGATCATTATTAACTAATAAGTTGCTATTAACTTGTAAGTCTAATTTAACTAATGCATTTTTATCAATTACTAAGTTATTATCTACTTGTAAATTGTTCATAACTTGCAGATCTTTTTTAACTAATTCGTTTTCTTCGACAACTAATAATCCTAATACAAGTTGGTTGTTTTCAACTAGTTGATCACCTTTAACTAAACTTGATCCTTCAATTACTAGATTTTTGTTAACATAAAGGTCATTATTAATTGTTGCTGTTTCTTCTATGTAAATATCACCATTAATATCTAGTTGTGCTTTAGGAACTTTTTTAATACCTAGTTTAAAATCTTTGTCTAAAACTAAAAACTCATTTGTTAAATTGCTTGCTTCTAATATATGGTTGTTATCATCTCTGTGATCAATTTTAATTGAACTTCCATCTGCTTGATCATTAACTATATGTAAGTTTTCAGTTTTATAAGTTTCGGTATCAATTGTTGTAGTTTTACCAACAACTTCTAGATTACTTGTTCTTAAAGTTCCTTCAACATAAAGATTTTTACCTAAAATAGTATCATCTTTAACTTTAAGTTCACCATCTATAATTTGATATCCGTTAACTAAAATATTACTATTTACGACTAGATCACGTTTAACTAATAGGTTTTTATCTATTTCCACATCATTATTAACAACTAAATTGCTCATAACTTGAATATTACGTTTTACAGATAAACTATTATCAACTATTAAATCGTTATTAACAAGTAAGTTGCTATTTACAGTTAAATCACGTTTTACTAATAAGTTATTATCAAATTGAGCATTATTATTTACCATTAAGTTGCTCATAACTTGTAAATCACGTTTTACTAATTGGTTATTATCAACAACTAAATCATTATTGACAAGTAAGTTGCTCATAACTTGTAAATTTCTTTTAACAAATTGATTATTATCAATAATTAAATCATTATTGACAAGTAAATTGCTCATAACTTGTAAATCACGTTTAACTAATAAATTATTGTTAAATTGACCATTATTATTTACTAGTAAATTGCTATTAATAATAAGATCTCTTTTAACTAATTGATTGTTATCTACAATTAAGTTATTATTAACAAACATATTACTGTTTACTGTTAAATTACGTTTAACTAGTTCATTATTATCCACAATAAGATTGTTATTTACTACTAAATTGCTCATAACTTTTAGATCTTTTTTAACTAATTGATTATTATCAACAATTAAGTCATTATTAACAAATAAGTTGCTGTTAACTTGAAGATCCTTTTTAACTAATTGATTATTGTCAACAACTAAGTCATTGTTAACTTGTAAATTATTCATAACTTGAAGATCTTTTTTAACCAATTCATTTTCTTCAATAACTAATGATCCTAAAATAAGTTGGTTGTTTTCGACTAATTGATCACCTTTTATTAAACTTGATCCTTCAATTATTTGATTTTTGTTAACATATAAGTCATTATTAATTATGGCACTTTCTTCTATGTAAATATCACCATTAACATCTAGTTGAGCTTTAGGAACCTTTTTAATACCTAATTTAAAATCCTTATCTAAAACTAAAAAGTCATTTCCTAAATTGCTTGCTTCTAATATATGATTGTTAATGTCTCTATGATCAATTTTAATCGAACTTCCATCCGCCTGGTCATTAACTATATGTAAGTTTTCAGTTTTATAAGTTTCTGTATCAATTGTTGTAGTTTTGCCAACAACTTCAAGATTGCTTGCTCTTAAAGTTCCTTCAACATAAAGATTTTTATCTAAAATAGTATCATTTTTCACCTTAAGTTCACCATCTATAATTTGATATCCATTAACCAAAACATTACTATTTACTACTAGATCACGTTTAACTAAAAGGTTTTTATCAATTTCCACATCATTATTAACAACTAAATTGCTCATAACTTGTAAATCACGCTTAATAACTTGATTATTATCAACTATTAAATCATTATTTACCATTAAATTGCTCATAACTTGAAGATCACGTTTGTTAAGTTGATTATTGTCAACTACTAAGTCATTATTAACAACTAAATTGCTCATAACTTGTAAATCACGTTTAACAAGTTGGTTATTATCAACTATTAAATCGTTATTAACTAATAAGTTGCTGTTAATAGTTAGATTACGTTTTACTAATTGATTATTATCTACAACTAAATCATAATTAACTAATAAATTGCTATTTACAGTAAGGTCCTTTTTAATAACTTGATTATTATCAACTATTAAATCATTATTAACTAATAAGTTGCTCATAACTTGTAAATCGCGTTTAACTAATTGATTATTATCGACTATTAAATCATTATTAACAAATAAGTTGCTATTAATAGTTAAATTACGTTTTATAAGTTGATTATTATCAACTATTAAATTGTTATTAACAAGTAAATTACTATTTACAACTAAGTCCTTTTTAACTAATTGATTATTGTCAATTATAAGATTATTATTCACTTGTAAATTGCTCATAACTTGTAAATCACGTTTAACAAATTGATTATTGTTAACAACTAAGTCATTATTAACTTGTAAATTGTTCATAATTTCAAGATCTTTTCTAATTAATTGATTTTCTTCAACAACTAATGAACCTAAAATAAGTTGGTTATTTTCAACTAATTGATCTCCTTTAACTAAACTAGATCCTTCTATTATTTGATTTTTATTAACATAAAGATCATTATTAATTGTAGCAGTTTCTTCTATATAGAGATTACCATTAACATCTAGTTGTGCTTTAGGTATCTTTTTAATACCCAACTTAAAATCTTTGTCTAAAACTAAAAACTCATTAGTTAAATTGCTAGCTTCCAATACGTGATTATGCCTATCGCGATGATCAATTTTAATGGACGAACCATCCGCTTGGTCATTAACTATATGAATATTTTCTGTTTTATAACTTTCAGTATTTATAATTGATCTTTCACCAACTATTTCAAGATTGCTTGCTCTTAAAGTTCCTTCAACATAAAGGTTTTTATCTAAAATAGTATCATTTTTAACCTTAAGTTCACCATCTATAATTTGATAACCATTTACTAAAATATTACTATTAACAACTATATCACGTTTAACTAATAGATTTTTATCTACTTCTATATCATTATTTACAACTAAATTGCTCATAATTTGTAAATCACGTTTTACTAATAAGTTATTATCAAATTGACCATCATTATTTACAACTAAATTACTCATTATTTGTAAATCACGTTTTACCAATTGGTTATTATCAACTATTAAGTCATTATTAACTTGTAAATTGCTATTTACAGTTAAATCACGTTTTACTAATAAGTTATTATCAAATTTACCATTATTATTTACAACTAAATTACTCATTATTTGCAAATCACGTTTCACTAATTGATTATTATTAACAACTAACTCGTTATTAACCATTAAGTTGCTCATAACTTGTAAATCACGTTTCACTAATAAGTTATTTTCAAATTGACCATTATTATTTACTTGCAAGTTGCTCATAACTTGTAAATTTCTTTTAATTAATTGATTATTATTAACAACTAAGTCATTATTAACAATTAAGTTGCTCATAACTTGTAAATCGCGTTTCACTAATAAGTTATTTTCAAATTGACCATTATTATTAACTTGTAAGTTGCTCATAACTTGTAAATCGCGTTTTACTAGTTGATTATTATCAACTATTAAGTTATTATTAACAAATAAGTTGCTATTAACTTGTAAATTTTTCTTTATTAATTGATTATTATCAACAACTAAGTCATTATCGACTTGTAAATTGTTCATTACCTGTAAATCTTTTTTAACCAATTCATTTTCTTCAACAACTAATGAACCTAATACAAGCTGGTTGTTTTCAACTAATTGATCTCCTTTAACTAAACTTGATCCTTCAATTATTTGATTTTTATTAATATAAAGGTCATTATTAATTATAGCAGTTTCTTCAACATAAAGATCGCCATTAACATCTAGTTGTGCTTTAGGTACCTTTTTGATACCAAGTTTAAAATCTTTGTCTAAAACTAAAAACTCGTTTGTTAAATTACTTGCTTCTAATATATGATTATTATTGTCTTTGTGATCAATTTTAATCGAACTACCATCTGCTTGATCATTAACAATATGTAAGTTTTCAGTTTTATAAGTTTCTGTGTCAATAGTTGTAGTTTTACCTACAACTTCAAGATTGCTTGCTCTTAAAGTACCTTCGACATAAAGATTTTTATCTAAAATAGTATCGTCTTTAACTTTAAGTTCACCATCTATAATTTGATATCCATTAACTAAAACATTACTATTTACTACTAGATCACGTTTAACTAAAAGGTTTTTATCAATTTGAGCATCATTATTTACAAGCAAATTGCTCATAATTTGTAAATCACGTTTGACTAATTGGTTATTATCAACAATTAAATCATTATTGACAAGTAAGTTGCTCATAATTTGAAGATCGCGTTTTACCAAAAGATTATTATCGAATTGACCATCATTATTTACCATTAAGTTGCTCATAACTCGCAAATCTTGTTTAACAAGTTGATTATTATCAACTATCAAATCATTGTTAACTAATAAGTTGCTGTTAATAGTTAGATTGCGTTTTACTAATTGATTATTATCTACTATTAAATTGTTATTAACTAATAAATTGCTATTAATCTGAAGATCCTTTTTAATAAATTGATTATTATCAACAACTAAGTCATTATTAACTATTAAATTGCTCATAACTCGCAAATCGCGTTTGACTAATTGGTTATTATCAACTATTAAGTTATTATTAACTAGTAAGTTGCTATTAACTTGTAAATCACGTTTAACAAGTTGATTATTATCAACTATTAAATCATTATTTACTAATAAATTGCTATTAACCAGAAGATCCCTTTTAATAAGTTGATTATTATCAACAATTAAATCATTATCAACAACTAAATTACTTAAAACTGTTAAATTTTTTTTTATTAATTGATTATTATCAACAATTATATCATTATTAACTTGTAGATTGTTCATAACTTGTAAATCTTTTTTAACCAATTCATTTTCTTCTATAATTAAAATGCCTAAAACAACTTGGTTATTTTCAACTAATTGATCTCCTTTAATTATACTTGATCCTTCAATTATTTGATTTTTATTAACATAAAGGTCATTATTAATTATAGCAGTTTCTTCAATATAAAGATCCCCATTAACATCTAGTTGTG